>Ga0316204_10004709_pt1 | contig 23993 bp, 20 predicted proteins | sample 6monrhotite_MG_2_FD_205661 | JGI IMG/M metagenome (GOLD analysis project Ga0316204, IMG submission 205661) | Microbial mat bacterial communities from mineral coupon in-situ incubated in ocean water Damariscotta River, Maine, United States -... | ecosystem: Environmental > Aquatic > Marine >... | reverse complement strand
TGATGTAAATTATTGCTTATTGGGGATACTGCACAGCTTCCTCCTGTGAAACTTACAATAAGCCCTGCCTTGGACCAACGAATTTTGGAGAACCACTATAATAAAGAAGTCATTGCTATTGAATTAGATGAGGTAGTTCGTCAGCAAAAGGGTAGTGGTATCTTACATAATGCTACTGAAATACGGCTAAGACTGGATGAAGAGTTTTATGAAAACTTTAAACTAAATGAGGCTCCTTTTCCAGAAGTTATACGTCCAATGGATGGGCAGGAACTCATGGATGCTATTAATGATTGTTATTCTGAATTGGGAAATGAAGAAACGGCAATTATAGTACGTTCCAATAAAAGAGCTAATCTGTACAATCAAAATATTCGGAATCGAATTTTATTTCAAGAAGAAGAGCTATCGGTAGGAGATTATTTAATGGTGGTAAAGAACAATTATTTTTGGGTGAAACCCGACAGCGAAGCTGGGTTTATTGCCAATGGAGATATTGTTGAAGTACTTGAAATTTTTGGTTTTAAGGATTTGTACGGCTTTCGGTTTGCCGAGGTTCAAGTAAAAATGGTTGATTACCCAAAAATGAGACCTTTTGAAACGGTCTTACTACTTGATACACTTACCTCTGAAACACCTTCATTACCTTATGAAGATTCCAATCGATTGTATCAAGAAGTTCAATTGGATTACGCCAATGAAAAATCAAACTATCGAAGATTCTTAGCTATAAAGAATAATAAGTACTTTAACGCGCTTCAGGTAAAATTTTCATACGCTATTACTTGTCATAAATCTCAAGGAGGGCAATGGAATACGGTGTTCATAGAACAACCTTACCTGCCCAATGGGGTAGATAAAGACTACCTACGCTGGCTATATACAGCCATCACGAGAGCCAAAGAAAAATTATATCTCATAGGATTTAAAGATGAGTTTTTTGTAGATTCGTGACGATGGACACAATCCAATTATTAATAAGTATCTTTTTGGGAGTAGGATTAGCAGCGGCCGTAGGTTTTCGCGTCTTTTTACCTTTATTAGTACTCAGCCTTGCAGGACATTATGATTTTATTCCTTTGGCAGATAGTTGGGAGTGGGCGGGAAGCTTAACTGCCATCATAGTATTAGCCGTTGCGACCTTAGTAGAAATTTTTGGATATTATATTCCTTGGTTTGATAATTTGTTGGATACCATAGCCATACCATTAGCAGCTGTGGCAGGAACCATGGTTATGGTTGCTACTGTAGGTGATATGGATCCAGTTGTCACTTGGGCATTGGCGATCATTGCAGGAGGAGGAACAGCGGCTGCCATAAAAGGAAATACTGCCGCCGTAAGAGTAGCCTCGTCTACAACTACTGGAGGGGTTGCTAATCCAGTAGTTTCAACAATAGAGACCGGTACTGCTACGGCGATGTCATTTCTTTCTATTATTTGGCCCGTTGTTGGTTTTGTTTTGGTCGTACTTATTTTCCTTGCCATATTTATGTTTTATAAAAAGCTTAGAAAAAAGAAGGCAACACATTCATAATCTTACTATTTTTGAACTTGATTTAGAAAAAACTACGTATTGAAAATAATTGCTATGATTCCCGCGCGCTACGGCGCTTCACGTTTCCCAGGAAAGTTAATGCAAGATCTTGGCGGAAAGCCAGTGATTGTACGTACCTATGAAGCTGCGAAACAAACAAAGTTATTTGATGAGGTGTATGTTGTAACGGATAGTGAAATCATCTTTAAAGAAATAGAAGGGAGTGGCGGAAAGGCCATAATGAGTAAGAAAGAGCATGATTGTGGAAGTGATCGCATTGCCGAAGCCGTAGAGGACATGGATGTGGATATTGTGGTAAATGTCCAAGGAGATGAACCCTTTACCAGTAAAAAAGGATTGGAGCAGGTGCTAGGTGTATTTGATGGACCCGATGCAAAGAAAATTGATCTGGCCTCTTTAATGACTGAAATATACGATTGGAAGGAAATTAGCGATCCTAATTGTGTGAAGGTAATTGTGGACAAAGAAAATTTTGCACTGTATTTTTCTCGCTCGCCAATTCCATATCCAAGAGATAAAAATGCAGCGGTGCAATATTACAAGCATAAGGGCATCTATGCTTTTAGAAAACAGGCTCTAATGGACTTTTATCGTTTGCCAATGCGAACTATGGAAGCCGCAGAAAAAATAGAATGCATTCGATATCTAGAATATGGTAAAAATATTAAAATGGCCGTTACTGATACTCAGGGAATTGAAATTGATACGCCCGAAGACCTCATAAGAGCAAATAAAGCTTTAAAAGATGATAATAAGATTACCATAAATAATAAATATAGAAACTTCCCAATGGTTCCAAAGGTGGTCTTTGGCGCCGGTTGTTTCGACCAATTATCTTCTATTATTGGCCCGCAGCGAAGAGATAAAGCCCCTTTTATATTTCTTGTAGATGATGTCTTTGACGAAGACATGGATCTCATCCACAGGATTAATCCCCGCTTTAATGATAAACTCATTTTCGTTTCTTCGGAAGAAGAACCCAAAACATCGCAAGTAGATCAGATTGTTAAGGACATCAAAGCCGAGTTTAATTATAAACCTTCAGGGATTATTGGTATTGGAGGAGGTACTATTCTTGATCTGGCAAAAGCGGTTGCTATTATGTATAGCAATAAAGGAAGTGCTAGTGATTACCAGGGTTGGGATCTTGTAAAAAATAAGGCAGTGTACCATGTTGGTATTCCTACTATCTCAGGAACCGGTGCGGAAGTTTCAAGAACAACGGTACTTACAGGACCAGAAAAAAAGTTAGGAATCAACAGCGATTATACGCCCTTTGATCAAGTTATTTTAGATCCAGACCTTACCATAGGTGTTCCAAAAAATCAATGGTTCTATACAGGGATGGATTGTTTTATTCATTGTGTAGAATCGCTCAACGGAACCTTCCTTAATACATTTAGTGAAAGTTATGGAGAGAAGGCCTATGATCTGTGCAAAGAGATTTTTCTGAAAGATGATTTAAGTGAAGAAGAATCTCGGGCCAAACTAATGATGGCTTCCTGGCATGGCGGTATGAGTATTGCATATTCTCAAGTGGGTGTGGCTCATGCCATGAGTTATGGCCTGTCCTACGTTTTAGGCACTAAACACGGTGTTGGAAATTGTATTGTCTTTGACCATTTAGAAGAATATTATCCGGAGGGGGTTGCCTTGTTTAAAGAAATGAAAGAAAAGCATAATGTTGAAATCCCAAAGAACCTTTGTAGTAATCTTAGTGATTTCCAGTTCAATACTATGATAGATATTGCACTGAGTCTTGAACCGCTCTGGGAAAACGCATTAGGGGAAGATTGGCGAGAAATAATGACTCGCGAAAAACTCAAAGAGCTTTACCAAAAAATGTAGTAAAAGCTACTAACACGTCATGGGCATTACAAAATTTATATACTACCGACTTCTTGGTTGGAACATTGAAGGTGCTTTTGATAAAAACCTTAAAAAAGCGGTTGTTATTGTTGTTCCTCATACCAGTTGGCATGACTTTTATATAGGAGCTTTTGTAAGAAGAATATTGAAAACAGAGATCAATTTTGTAGCAAAGGAAGAGCTTTTTGCTTGGCCATTTGGCTGGTATTTTAAATGGATGGGAGGCGCTCCTTTGGACCGTACATCTGGGCAGAACAAGGTTGAGTCGATTGCAAAAATTTTCAATTCCAGAGAAGAATTTAGATTAGCCATTGCTCCCGAAGGCACTCGAAAAAAGGTAGAAAACTGGAAAACGGGATTTTATTATATAGCATCAACAGCGCAAGTGCCTATAATTAGAGTGGCTTTTGATTATAAAAGGAAAATAGTAACTATTGCAGAGCCTTTCAATCCTACAGGAAATATTAACGAAGACATGATTGCCTTAAGGTCGTTCTACAAAGGAGTTGTGGGAAAGGTTCCTGAGTATTCCTAATTTAGATTACTACAGTTACATTGTGATTATTCTTCAGAAGATGACTCATCCATAGTATGATATACGTTTTGTACATCGTCATCTTCTTCAATCTTCTCAAGTAGTTTCTCAACATCCGCGGCTTGTTCGGTATCAATTTTTTTAGTTACCTGAGGGATTCTTTCAAATCCGGAAGACAATATCTCAATCTCTTTTCCTTCCAAATATGCCTGAATGGAACCAAAACTTTCAAAAGGAGCATAGATAAGAACGCCGTCTTCGTCTTCAAAGACTTCTTCAACACCAAAATCAATGAGCTCTAGCTCAAGTTCCTCAAGATCAATGGCTTCGGAGTTTATTCTAAAATTACATGTATGGTCAAACATGAAAGACACTGAGCCGGATGTACCTAAATTGCCGTTACATTTATTGAAATAAGAGCGAACATTGGCAACCGTACGTGTATTGTTGTCTGTGGCTGTTTCTATTAAAATGGCAATACCATGAGGTGCATAGCCTTCAAAAAGTACTTCCTTAAAATCACCCAGGTTTTTATCTGAAGCACGTTTAATGGCTCTTTCAATATTATCCTTCGGCATATTCACCGACTTGGCATTTTGAATAACAGCCCTTAATTTGGAGTTTGAATCTGGATCTGGTCCACCTTCTTTAACTGCCATCACTATATCTTTGCCAATACGCGTAAAGGCTTTAGACATTGCTGACCAGCGCTTCATTTTTCGTGCTTTCCTAAATTCAAAGGCTCTTCCCATACATTGAAAATTTTGATTACAAAAATAGCAAAATGGAGTTTACTGCAAAGTTTAACCCACTAAACCATCGATAATTTTTGCAAATTCAAAGTCATAATTTGTGACACCTCCTGCATCATGAGTCGAAAGACTAATGTGTATTACGTTATAAACATTAGACCAATCTGGATGATGATTCAGCTGTTCGGCTTCAAAGGCAATTCTGGTCATCATTGAGAACGCATCCTTAAAGCTGTTAAACTGAAGTGAGGTATGAATGGCATTTTCATTGTATTCCCATCCTTCAAATTCTTTCATTTTCTCTTGAATCTCTTCTATTGATAATGCTTTCATTTTTTATCTTTTAGTGTGATTATTTCTTCTTTTAAGGTACACGCATCAATTACGTCGGAAACTTTGATTCCGTAAGGCTCCGGAAGCTTATTTTTCCGAGCCAAAAGCGCTAAATACCTATCGTGGTTGGTATTATACACGCTCTTAAATATAGGAAAATTTAGCCCTAGTTTTTGTGTTATTTCAACAAACAAATCTTCATGATGTATTACGTCATCGCTTGCCAGGTGGAATATTCCGAAGCAATTCTTATTTATGATATAATGAATTTGCTGCGCAATCTTATCAACAGTGGTTGTGCTAATAATTAAATTTGGATATACCTCAAAAGTGGTTTTGTTTTTAGAAGCTTGTTTTAGCTGATGTATACGAGGTGCATTTACACCTAACACCAAGGGTAACCGAAGAATGGCGTATTGATCAGGAGGAAGCTGTCCTAACATTTTTTCAATGCTAAGCTTCGATTTACCATAGGCACTTTCAGCATGTGGCATATCGTCTTCATACGAAGGATATTTTTCATTTCCATCAAACACATTGACCGTAGAAATGAATAGTAGCTTTAATGAAGGTTTTTGTACTACATAATCACATAGCGCTTGATGAACACGAAATTGGTCTTCAAAATTTCCACGCAATGATGATATAATGATATCAGGCTTAACGTCTTGTAATATGCCAGAGATAGCATCCTTTTCAACATTAAATTTATAAAAAACCTTGTTCTCTGCATATAATCCAGCCTGTTGGCAATACGTACCTCGGACATCAAAATAGGGGAGTAACTCCTTATAAAGGGCGTTGCCCACAAATCCACTGGCTCCCAATATTAAAATACGATATGCACTAGCTCTCTTTTTCATGTATTAATCAATGACTACTATTTGTCTAGAATATAGATAGGCCTGTTTTGGTTGTGAATTGCTCCAGTACCTGCATGCCAAGCGTTGAATTACCTTTTGGATTTAAACCCGGAGCCCAAGTGGCTATAGTATATTTATTTGGAAGAACGGCCACAATGCCTCCGCCAACACCACTTTTTCCTGGCAAACCCACTTCGAAAGCAAACTCCCCGGCTTCGTCGTAAAAACCGCAGGTGAGCATAATGGCATTAATTCGTTTCACCTGATGAATAGATAGATGAGCGGTATCTTGCATGCACCTTCCTCGGTTTGCAAAAAGATAAAAAGCATTCGAAAGTTGCTTGCAACTCATTTCAATAGCACATTGATGAAAATAGAAATCGAGCACAATTTCCACATCGTTTTCCAGATTTCCATATGACTTTAAAAGATGGGCTGCTGCATAGTTTTTGTACCCCGTTTCTTTTTCTGAAAGGGCTACACGTTCATTATAATTAATATCATCATCATTGGCCAATCCTTTGACATAATCTAAGAAATCCTCTTTAGGGTTATTCAAACTTGAAACTAGAACATCTGCAACAACAATAGCGCCAGAATTTATTAATGGATTTCTCGGAATACCGTTTTCTTGTTCCAACAGCGCTAGGTGATTAAATGGATTTCCAGAGGGTTCAACATCCATTCGTTTCCATAAATCATCCCCTAACAATGAGAACGCCTTACCTAATGACAATACTTTTGAGATACTTTGAATAGAAAAAGGAATGTCTGCATCGCCTGTAACATATTGACTTCCGTCTAACGTTTGAAGAGATATACCAAACCTATTTGGATCAATACAAGCGAGCTCAGGAATATACGAAGCAACAGCTCCCTTCTCAATCACTTGACTCATGTTACTGTGGATCTCTTCTAATAGGCTCTGATATTCTGTCATTATTCAGGCTTGTAGAAGGGAAGCTTCACAACAGTAGCGGGAACCGCATTCTTTCTTATTTGGATATGAATTTGGGTGCCTACAGCTTTCATAATTGAAGGGACATATCCCATACCAATACCTTTACCCATTGAAGGAGACATAGTACCACTAGTAACGTTTCCAATCTTGTTTCCATTTCCATCCACGATATCATACCCTTGGCGTGGAACACCTCTTTCATTCAACTCGAAAGCAATAAGCCGTCTTTCTGGCCCTCTTTCTTTTTGAGCCTTTAAATTTTCCGAATTTATAAAGTCTTTTGTGAATTTGGTAATCCAACCCAGCCCAGCTTCAATAGGAGAGGTGGTGTCATCTATATCGTTTCCATACAGGCAAAACCCCATTTCCAATCGTAAAGTGTCACGAGCGGCCAAACCAATTGGTTTAATACCAAAATCCGCACCTGCTTCAAATACTTTGTTCCATATTTGTTCTACTTCACTGTTTTTACAATATATTTCAAAACCGCCACTACCTGTATAACCAGTGGCACTAATAATAACATTGTCAATACCTGCAAAATCTGCTACTTCAAATGTGTAAAACTTGATAGCGCTTAAATCTATTGAGGTTAATGATTGCATTGCTTCAACAGCTTTTGGGCCTTGAATGGCAAGCAGCGAAAAATCATCTGACAGATTACGCATTTCTGCACCCATGGTGTTATGACTGTTTATCCAATCCCAATCTTTGTCAATATTGGAAGCATTTACAACTAACACCCATTTTTCTTCATTCAATCTATATATAATAAGATCGTCAACAATTCCTCCCGTTTCATTCGGCAAACAGCTATATTGAGCTTGCCCGTCTACCAGTTTAGACGCGTCGTTACTTGTCACTTTTTGAATTAGGGCCAAAGCGTTAGGTCCAGTAACTAAAAATTCACCCATATGAGAAACGTCAAAAACACCTACTGCCTTTCGTACAGTTTCGTGTTCAATATTTACGCCTTCGTATGATACAGGCATGTTATAGCCAGCGAAAGGAACCATTTTAGCTCCTAAGCTTTCATGGACATTTGATAGTGCAATGTTCTTCATTTTGACAGATTTTTGACAAATGTATTATATTCTTTTAAAAGCAAACGAAGGTTTTGTTTGATTGTTTTCAACAAGGGTACTAACTTGCAGGAAAACTAGATTTAGATCTCATGAAAGTATTCTCTGCAGAACAAATGTACGAAGCCGACTCCTGTACCGCCGAAAAACAAAATATTTCATCTTTAGATCTTATGGAGCGCGCAGGAAATCAGATCTTCAATTGGTTAGATCAAAGAATGCAAGGCGCACAAGTTCCTATTCATATTTTTTGCGGTATTGGCAATAATGGAGGAGATGGTCTTGTATTGGGGCGTATACTTATAGAACATGGATATAAGGTTATAACATATGTCGCCAATTTTACGGACAAACGATCAAAATGTTTTTTAACCAACTACGATAGGATAAAGAAAGTTTCCAGAAATTGGCCAGTTTTGATGAAAGGAGAAGAAGATTTCCCTGAAATTCACCCCGATGATATCATAATTGATGCGTTGTTTGGTATAGGATTGAATAGACCTCCCGAGGGATGGGTTAAGAAATTGATTCAATATCTCAATGCTCAAAAGTCCTTTAGACTGGCTATTGATATTCCTAGTGGATTGTATGCGAATAAAGCAATAGAAGATAGGGAGGCGGTTATTCTGGCCAATCATACGTTGACGTTTCAAGTTCCTAAACTTGCATTTTTTTTGCCAGAAACTGGTATGTATGTGCCATTCTATGAAGCTTTAGATATTGGCCTTGACCAAGAATACCTCCATACTGTTGAGCCGCTTGCTCAATTAATAAGTAAACAAGAAGCCAAACTCTTTTACAAACAAAGAAAGAAGTATGACCACAAAGGAATGTATGGCCATTCTTTGATAATTGGTGGAAGCTATGGAAAAATAGGAGCCGTGTTATTAGCGGCTACTAGTGCGCTAAGATCGGGAGGAGGGCTTGTAACCATATTTGCACCAAAATGTGGATATACGGCACTTCAAACTGCACTACCTGAAGCCATGGTGATTTCGGATGACAATCCAGATGTAATTACCCAAATAGACATCGATTTTCAGCCTACTGTTGTTTGTGTTGGAATGGGAATGGGAACCGATAAAACAACCGTTGAAAGTCTTGAGAAATTATTGACTGAAACCAAATCGCCTATGATGATTGATGCAGACGCCCTTAATTGTATCGCAGCCCATGCAGATTTGCTGAAATTGATTCCTGAGAATTCTGTATTAACTCCTCACCCTGGAGAACTGGAACGTCTAGTAGGGTCTTGGACAGACGACTATGATAAACTGGAAAAAGCGACCAAATTCTCGAAAGACCATAAGGTGATTATAATCATTAAGGGAGCAAATACTATCACCCTTTTTGAGGGTAAGATGTACATTAATACTACGGGAAACCCAGGTATGGCGACCGCTGGAAGTGGGGATGTACTTGCTGGTGTTATTGCCGGCTTAATGTCTCAAGGATATGACCCCTTATTGGCTTCTATTTTTGGAGTATATCTTCATGGGAGCGCCGGAAATATTGCTTCTTCGAAGATGGGGTATGAAGCTATGATCGCCACAGATATTATTTCCGATTTAGGAAATTCATTTCTCGAACTCTTTAGGCAAGAACAGCCTCCTTCGGAAGAGAAAAATCAGTAATGAGAGATGATTAAATCTTATTTTTCAAGTTTTTCTGAACGTCCATTAATAGAGATCGTACACAGCTTTTTTGATAATGTTGAAGGATTGGCTAAAAACCACGATGTAGAGATTCATATCATGCTATTTTCTTTTACGCATCCGTATTTGAGCCACCGTCTTAAGGAAATTGCAAAATCGAATCCAGCCATTCAAATTAAAATTCTAGCAGATTGGGGATTAGTTTCGGATGACGCTAAGCGAAAAGTAAAGTCCTTGGCGTTATTGAATCTTGAAAATTTGGAAATACGGTTCACCTATGATCAGCCATATCTTTGGAATGAAGAAAAACAGCAACTTCAATGGAACTACCAAACCAGTCTTGGTCTTTTACATCATAGAACCGCGACTATATTTTTAGACCATCAGCCGGTTAAACTTTTAACAGGAAGTTTCAACTGGACCAAACAAGCTGGTGAGAATTATGAAAATCTATTAGAGTTTAAATCTAGCACCAAAAATATTAGCCAAGTTATATGGGATATTGAGAATGAATTTCAAAGTATTTGGAGAGATCCTCACTTATCATTATCCTTTTCTTCTAGCATTTTGCAAAAACAATACACTCAAAATCAGTATATCGTTACACCCGATACTCTTCCCACAGATATTAGGCGGTTAACTGGTCAAAAGGGTGGTGACTTGTCCCTACCCACACAATCTAGTCAAGATGCCATAATCGAAAAAAATGAGTTCGTTGCTTTTTCTTCTAAAAGCACAAACTCCACCGATAAACGAAGAGGCTTTTCTGAAAAGGTGAATAGCCGTTATTTTATGATGAAGTCAAATTCCGGAAAAGAAAAACGCGTTCCTATTGATATCACAACAACTTCGTTAGATCTCATTTTTAGAGCTAACAAGGACTCGGTATTGCGTGTTGCGATGTTTGCTTTGTCGAGCAGAGTTGCGGAATACGGTGCACTCTTGGAAGCTGCGAGACGGGGAGTGGTAGTGAAAGTAATTTTAGGGGTTGAAATTGAAACCATAGAAAAGATTCGAGCGGTTGCCCAAAAAGAGGGTATTCCTATTGAAGTAATGTATGGGGCCAAGTGTATGCACCAAAAATACATGGTAGATGTAGAAAATGGTAATATTATCACGGGTACGGCGAACATGACTACGGATGCCATTGAACGTCATATGGAGCATCGATTTCGGTTTGCATCAAATCATTCACTAGCCCAAGAATTTGCAAAGGACTTTGATCGTATCTGGCAGGAAGAATGTTTGAAAGTGTAGTGGAAGGGTATATAAAAAAAGCGGACCGACTTGTTGCCGGTCCTTTTTACATTGAAGATAATGCTTGATTATCCTCATTTGTTATATCAAATATATAACATTCTTCTTAAAATCAAAATTTTTTCGCTAATTTTTTTGAAAAAAGCTACGAATTATTAAAAATATTAGATCAATTCTTGCAGCATTTCCCTAAGCTTAGGATTTGAAGGTCTTGGCGCATCCGCAGAAATAATATTTCCTTCAGAGTCTAAAAGAATAAATCTTGGTATTCCTAGGATTCCAAATTTGGTAACAAATTCAGATTTCCAGTCGTTATCTGCCATTAATTGAACGCCTCCAAGTTCTTTCTCTACAACCATATCTCTCCATTTTTGGTAGTCCTTTTTGGTATCTATCGAAATACTTACAAATGCAATATTTTTATCGTGATAATCTTTTTCCACCTCTTTAAGACTAGGGATTTCACGAATACAAGGGCCGCACCATGTCGCCCAAACATCGATATATACATATTTTCCTTCAAGATCTGCAAGGCTTGTAGCGCCACCTGCATGATTTTCATAGGCAAATTCTGGAGATGGTTGTCCCTCCAATAGTGTTTTTAGTAATGTATATCGTTCGGTGACTTTCTTTAAATCATCTCCATCGGTCGCACTATTTTTATAAATTTCATAGGCTTCAGATAATGATGAATCGGGGGTAAGCCCAAATTGAAGAAAATCAAACATCAATTTATCCTTAGCATATCCATTTGGCAAGTCTTGACTTACCAAGGTCAGATATTCGACGGTCTGATTCTTAGTTCCATCGGCATCAACAGCCTCTGATGATAAGCGACTAAAATGAGTGCTTAGCATACGTTGGTATCCAGGAGAACTTCGGTAAGCTGTAGTATCAGCATAACTAATATCTCCTAAGTTTGAGTAAAATGAATCTGATACTTCAAATTCTTTTTCTGGGGTTAAATAACGATAATATTCTTGATAGTTTTCCAGATTCATGGCATGAGTATAAGCCAGTTCTTTAGTCTCTTTAGAGATAAACTCCTCAGGAATCCCATGGGTTTCCTTCAACAATTTGGCATACATATCATTATAGGAATTCGCTTCCTTTAGAAAATCATTCTCTGGTAAAGAATACACATCCTGAAATGATTTTTCAGTTTCAGAAAGTAAATATTTGGCAGCTAGGTAGTTGCTAGCGGCCGCTCCTTCGCCTGAATAAGCAATGGTTTCATCAAATTTTTGGGTATCTACTAAAATGGAAATAGCATTTCCTTGTTCCAAATACATACTGGTACTTTCTCGGCCAATTCGAAGTGAGTAGTAGCCATCTACCTTAATGTCTAAGGTATCGGCAAACGCTCCATTTTCTATAGGAATCTTTGCTTCAAAATCGGATCCAGTAATTGAAACGGTTTCTGCTTCACTATTTGACACACTTCCGTTTAACAGAACATAAGAGGATTTTTCAACTTCCTTGTCACAAGAGAATAAGGTGACTACAAATAGAAGGATAATTAAATTTTTCATAAGACTGGTTTTGCAATTTCCAGCTAAAATACAAGATATTTGCGTAGAAGTATAATTTTATAAAGAACCTTAACAGGAAATTGGTATTTTTACGCGAATAACAATTTACGTATGCAACAAATTCATTATATAAGTACTGCGCTGCTTGACCTACCTACCATAAAGAATATTGTTGAGTCTAATAAGATTCTTGCTTTATCCGAAGAAGCTTCTCTCAATATCAAGAAGTCAAGGGCGTACTTAGATACTAAGATCGCCAATGATGACACGCCTATTTACGGTATTAATACTGGGTTTGGAGCGTTATACAATGTTAAGATCTCACCAGAAAACCTATCTGACCTGCAAGAGAATCTAGTTATGTCTCATGCCTGTGGTACAGGTGACCATATACCTAAACCAATTGTGAAACTGATGCTTCTGCTTAAGATCCAATCGTTGAGTTATGGATATAGTGGAGTACAATTGGTCACTGTTGAGCGTTTAATTGACTTTTATAATAATGATATTTTGCCCGTTATATATACTCAAGGAAGCTTAGGAGCCTCTGGAGACCTAGCTCCGTTGGCACATTTGGCACTACCATTGTTGGGTATGGGAGAGGTACATATAAAGGATGATATCCTTAGCTCAGAAGAGGTGTTGGCTCGCCATGATTGGAAACCTATTGTCCTTCAAGCCAAAGAAGGATTGGCATTGTTAAATGGCACACAATTTATGAGTGCCTATGGGGTTTATTGCTTACTTAAAAGTTATAAATTATCATATTTAGCCGATTTAATTGGGGCTCTTTCGGTGGATGCGTTTGATTGTAACATGAGTCCATTTAATGCGCTTGTTCATTTGGTAAGACCACATAGAGGGCAAGTAAAAACGGCCGAGCAAATCCTTATGTTTTTAGAGGGAAGTGAAATAAGCAATTCAGAAAATAAAAAAGTACAAGATCCGTATTCTTTCCGATGTATCCCTCAAGTACATGGAGCTACCAAGGATACTATAGGTTTTGTGACAAAAACCTTTAAAACGGAGATCAACTCTGTGACCGATAATCCAAATGTATTTGTGAACGAAGACATGGTGATTTCGGGAGGTAATTTTCATGGGCAACCTTTGGCTTTTGGTCTGGATTTTTTAGGAATTGCTATGGCAGAGTTGGGAAGCATTTCTGAAAGGCGAACCTATCAATTGGTTTGTGGATTGCGAGAATTGCCGGCCTTTTTAGTGAACAATCCAGGTTTAAATAGTGGTTTTATGATACCGCAATATACGGCAGCAAGTATTGTGAGTGCCAACAAACAACTTGCCACACCAGCTTCTATAGATTCAATAGTATCGTCCAATGGACAAGAGGATCATGTGAGTATGGGCGCAAATTCGGCAACAAAATGCCTTACTATTCTCAACAATATAGAAACCGTTTTGGCTATAGAGTTATTTAATGCATCTCAGGCACTTGCATTTAGAAGTCCTTCGAAAACATCGCCTTTTCTGGAGTCCTTTTTAAGCTCCTATCGAGATGAAGTTCCATTTGTAGATGAAGATCGCTTATTGGCTATTGATATTCACGCTTCCATAGCATATTTGCAAAACTTTAGTATTGATAGCGAGTTGCTTTTTACATAGCAGAGACCGAAGAAACCTTCTCTCTAACCCAATGAACTGCTTCCTCGAGCGTAATGAAATGTTGAAATGGTTTTTTTAGAAATATCTTTTCAATTTGAACATTTGTGATTTTTATTTTTTCTGTTGAAACCACAGCGAAGGCGACTAAATTTTCAATTTTTGAAGTTTCTCTATAAATGCTCGGGTCTACTGAATATGAGTTTTTTCTATGTGTGATATAACCGAAATTTTTTCCAGAAAAAAAAGACTTCGCTATTTTAATAAGTTCCTTATTATAAGATGGTTTTACAGTAATTCCTTCGTTCATTGTCATAATGACATAACTATCAAAAATTTCTGCCACACCAAAGTTGTATGTTATTACGGGGGTCACCTATGTTGTTAATAATTAGTAACATAAGATACGAAAAAAAGTTAACGAGCGCAATTGACACAAGTGATTACCTGTGGCATTAATAATATTCGTCCCAAAGGAATTTGGCTTTTACATCGAAAACAAATCCCAAAATCAAGGTCGTCAACCTTAGAAAAGGCGACGTTTAGGTTCTTTAATTTACGCTCTGCTTTACGAAGTGCTTCTTCGTTAATTGTTTTATTATTTATTGCGTCCATTCGAGAGATTCTTCCTATAGCATTTTCCGGAGCAATGGGTTTGGTAAGTTCACGATACTTTTCAACCAAACGAGTCGTGGTCTCTATTTCTTCTTTGATTCGATTTCTAATAGCCTCTTGATCCAGCATTGTAGCGGTTTAAGTATCAGATGCTTGTTCAGAAGGAAGGGGGAGTATTTCCATAAAATAATAAATAATTGATCCAATGCTACCGGCAAGAACAATTATTACTACCCAAATGAGTCTTTGATTATCACTGAATTTTGGATTTTTGTAGGCATGCATGATATAATAAATCATTAACGAAATACTCATGACCACTGAGAGCATAATCATTAAAGCCATGAGCCCAAACGAAGAAAAGAATATAGAGGGCGGTTGACCACTACTGATATCTTCAAACTGTGCTATGTTCACAAACATAAGAACAAAGAAAATAAAGTAGATGAGGACACAAATTAGAGGCATAAAGGTAAAAACTCCAAGCCAAGTTTTTCTAGTTTTTGTCATTTATAGATTCAAAAAAACCTACGATTCCGTAGGTTTTTTTTGTTTTTTGATCTTAATTTTAAGTTCGTTACTCTTTTCATCGAGATCCATAGTAATGGCATCGCCTTCTCTTAAATTCGAATTAATAATTTCTTCAGCCAAAGAATCTTCGATATACTTTTGAATGGCTCGTTTTAACGGTCGTGCGCCATATTCTTTATCAAAACCTTTATCTGCAATATAATCTTTCGCCTTCGCTGTAAGATTGAGTTTGTACCCCAGGTCATTAATACGTACATAGAGCTTATCCAATTCAATATCTATAATCTTGTGAATATGTTCTCTTTCCAGTGGATTGAAAACCATGACATCATCAACACGATTCAGGAATTCAGGAGCAAAAGCTTTTTTGAGAGCGTTCTCAATAATATTTTTCGCATGCGTATCTGCCTGACTTTCCTTGGCTGCGGTACCAAAACCAACTCCCTGACCGAAATCCTTAAGTTTTCTGGCTCCAATGTTTGAGGTCATAATAATGATTGCATTACTGAAATCAATTTTACGTCCAAGGCTATCTGTCAAATAACCATCATCTAGTACTTGCAACAACATATTAAATACATCAGGATGTGCCTTTTCAATTTCGTCTAAGAGCACAACGGCATATGGTTTACGTCTAATTTTTTCAGTCAATTGGCCTCCTTCTTCATATCCTACATACCCCGGAGGAGCTCCAACGAGTCGAGATACAGCAAATTTTTCCATATACTCACTCATGTCTATTCTTACTAAGGCATTATCGGAATCAAACAACTCTCTCGCCAATACTTTGGCTAACTGTGTTTTACCTACCCCAGTTTGTCCTAAAAAGATGAATGACCCAATGGGCTTGTTCGGATCTTTAAGGCCCGCTCGATTACGTTGAATAGCCTTTACGACTTTAGCGACAGCTTCGTCTTGGCCAATCACCTTGCCTTTAATTCGATCGGGAAGCGCTGCTAATTTATTACTTTCGGTTTGCGCAATCCGACTTACGGGTACTCCAGTCATCATGGAAACAACCTCTGCTACATCTTCTTCAGAGACCGTTTCTTTATGCAATTTGGATTCTTTTTCCCATGCTTCTTGGGCACTTGCCAAATTCTTTTCAAGATTCTTTTCGTCGTCTCTTAATTTAGCTGCTTCCTCATATTTCTGTTTTTTGACCACAGAATTTTTGAGTTCTCTAACTTCTTCCAGCTTGGCTTCTATTTCAAGTATCTGATCCGGAACATGAATATTAGTGATATGAACTCTAGAACCGGCTTCATCAAGAGCATCAATAGCCTTGTCTGGTAAAAACCGTTCCGTCATATAGCGATTGGTTAATTTCACACAGGCTTCTAAAGCATCATCTGTATAGGACACATTATGATGCGTTTCATATTTGTCTTTAATATTCTTTAAAATCTCAAGGGTTTCTTCTACACTGGTAGGCTCTACCAATACTTTTTGAAATCTTCGTTCTAGTGCTCCATCCTTTTCGATGTACTGACGATACTCGTCTAGGGTAGTGGCCCCAATACATTGAATTTCTCCACGAGCCAGTGCAGGTTTAAACATGTTTGAGGCATCTAAAGAACCTGTAGCCCCTCCAGCTCCAACAATCGTGTGAATTTCGTCTATAAAAAGAATGATGTCTTCGTTTTTTTCAAGTTCGTTCATAACGGCTTTCATGCGTTCTTCGAACTGTCCTCTGTATTTGGTTCCAGCAACTAAGCTGGCCAAATCAAGTGTCACAACACGTTTATCATATAGTATTCTGGATACTTTTCGTTGAACGATCCGTAGTGCAAGCCCTTCGGCGATAGCAGATTTTCCAACACCAGGCTCACCAATAAGGAGTGGGTTATTCTTTTTTCTACGGCTCAAAATTTGTGATACTCGTTGTATTTCAGCTTCACGACCCACAACTGGATCAAGCTTTCCATCTTCGGCAAAAGCTGTAAGGTCTCTTCCAAAATTATCTAATACAGGAGTTTTTGATTTTTTACTAGCCTTTGCTGTACTTCCAGAGAATAAATTATCCTTGTCCCCATCTTCGGCGCTTGTATCATCATCATTTGGAAAAGATTCAGAAGTTGGGCTATCTATATAATCTTCGTCGTTTGCTATCATAAGTTTAAATTGATCCTTCACACCATCATAATCTACTTTCATTTTGTTCAGTAGTTTTGTTGTTGGATCGTTTTCGTTTCTTAATATACATAGTAGTAGATGCGCAGTATTTATGGAAGAGCTTTGAAATAATTTAGCCTCCAAAAAAGTTGTTTTTAATGCGCGTTCCGCTTGTCGTGTAAGATGTAAGTTTTTTTTATCATTGGTACTTACCCCTGCATTAGGATTAGCCGGACTTAATATTTCGACCTTTCTCCTTAAATGATTAAGGTCTACATCCAAAGCATTTAAAATAGTAACAGCTTTTCCGTTGCCATCTCGAAGCAGTCCAAGCATAAGATGTTCGGTACCAATAAAATCATGGCCCAAACGCAATGCTTCTTCTTTGCTATATGCAATTACATCTTTTACTCTTGGAGAAAAATTATCATCCATAAATTCTAATTCCTAAATATGTGTAAACTATAAAATTACCAATAATATGTCAAAAACCGTACCCTGCTGACACGAATAGTAGTAAAAGGACAAAAAAACTTACTAAAATCAAAGAATAAAGAACGATAGTTATTAACGTTTTATTGTCGGAATTTTGTTAATAAAATCATTAATAATAGGGGTTCAAATGCATTTGTAAACATGCAAAATAATGTATCTTGCTCTTTTAGATTTTAACACAAAATTAAAGATTATTTTTTATGGCTGAAGGCGAAAAATTAATCCCTATAAACATAGAGGATGAAATGAAGTCGGCCTACATTGATTACTCAATGTCGGTCATTGTGTCACGTGCGCTGCCAGATGTTCGTGACGGAATGAAACCTGTTCACCGACGGGTTTTATTTGGCATGCATGAACTTGGTATTAGAGCTACAGGCGCTCACAAGAAATCGGCAAGAATAGTAGGGGAGGTATTGGGTAAATTTCACCCGCATGGCGATACCTCTGTGTATGATGCTATGGTGCGTATGGCTCAAAGCTGGAGTTTACGCTATATGTTGGTAGATGGGCAAGGTAACTTTGGTTCTATAGACGGTGATAGTCCGGCTGCAATGCGTTATACAGAAGCAAGAATGCAAAAGATATCTGAAGATATGCTTGCTGACATTGACAAAGAAACGGTAGATCACCAACTTAACTTTGATGATACCCTTCAAGAGCCTACGGTACTTCCTACTAGAGTCCCAGGATTATTGATAAATGGAGCTTCAGGAATTGCAGTGGGGATGGCTACAAATATGCCACCACACAATTTGTCAGAAGTTCTTGATGGGACGATTGCCTATATTGAAAACAATGACATCGAGATCGATGAGTTGATGAATCATATTAAAGCTCCTGACTTTCCAACGGGAGGAGTTATCTATGGTTACGAAGGGGTACGTGATGCATTCCATACTGGAAGAGGACGCGTTGTTATGAGAGGTAAAGCGCATTTTGAAGAAGTAAATGGACGAGAATGTGTTGTTGTTACTGAAATACCATACCAAGTGAATAAGGCCGATATGATTAAGAAAACGGCCGACCTAGTTAATGACAAAAAAATAGAAGGCATTTCAAATATCCGTGATGAATCGGATAGAAAAGGAATGCGCATTGTATATATTCTTAAGCGCGATTCTATACCAAATATCGTTCTTAATATGTTGTACAAGTATACGGCCTTGCAGTCAAGCTTTAGTGTGAATAATATTGCCTTAGTAAAGGGAAGACCACAAATGCTTAACCTAAAGGAACTCATAAAATACTTTGTAGAGCATAGACATGAGGTAGTTGTTCGGAGAACGAAATACCTACTTCGTAAAGCAGAAGAGCGCGCTCATATTCTAGAGGGCTTAATTATAGCTTCCGATAACATTGATGAGGTAATTGAACTTATAAAAGGTTCGGCCAATGCTGATGAAGCACGTCAAAAACTTCGCGACCGATTTGATCTTACTGAAATCCAAGCGAAGGCAATTGTTGAAATGCGTCTGCGTCAACTCACAGGACTAGAACAAGATAAGCTACGTTCTGAGTATGATGAGTTAATGAAAACTATTGATGATTACAAAGACATTCTTTCTAATGAGACCCGTCGAATGGAGATCATTAAAACAGAATTGTTAGAAATTAAAGAGAAGTACGGAGACGAGCGGCGTTCAGTTATCGAATATGCAGGAGGAGATGTGAGCATTACGGATCTTATTCCGGATGAAAAAGTGGTAATCACCATTTCTCATGCTGGATATATAAAAAGAACTTCTCTTACTGAATACAAAAAACAGCATAGAGGAGGGGTAGGGCAAAAAGCTTCTTCTACAAGAAATGAAGACTTTCTCGAGCATTTATTTGTTGGAACCAACCATCAATATATGTTGTTCTTTACCCAAAAAGGAAAATGTTTCTGGATGCGTGTTTTTGAAATCCCAGAAGGAAGCCGAACGTCAAAAGGACGTGCTATTCAGAATTTAATAAATATCGAGCAAGACGATAAGGTGAAAGCTTTTATCTGTACGCAAGACTTAAAGGATGAAGAATATATTAATAGCCATTATGTGATTATGGCCACGAAGAAAGGGCAGGTCAAAAAGACACCTCTGGAACAGTATTCTCGCCCGAGAACCAATGGAATTAACGCAATAACAATTAGAGAAGATGATGAGTTGTTAGAAGCAAAACTTACAACAGGTGATAGCCAAGTGATGTTGGCGGTTAAATCTGGAAAAGCAATTCGGTTTGAAGAAGAGAAAACGCGTCCAATGGGCCGTAATGCTTCCGGTGTACGGGGAATTACCTTAGGAGGGCCAGACGATGAAGTTGTTGGAATGATTGCTATCAATGATTTGGAAACAGAAGTACTTGTTGTGTCAGAAGGGGGTTATGGAAAACGTTCACAAGTAGATGATTATAGAATGACCAACCGAGGAGGTAAAGGCGTTAAAACTATTAATGTTACCGAAAAAACTGGTAAATTAGTAGCCATTAAAAATGTAAACGATAATGATGACCTCATGATTATCAACAAATCGGGCATTGCAATTAGAATGGCCGTTGAAGATTTACGGATAATGGGACGAGCGACACAAGGAGTTCGTTTAATCAAAGTAAGAGAAGACGATGCTATAGCCGCTGTTGCAAAGGTAATGCACGAAGAAGATGATATAGCCGATGAAATGGAAGAGGGAGAAGTAGCAGGAGAGGGAGCTATCGAGAATGGCACTACTCTTGATACGGACACAGAACAAAGTGAGAACAACGAATAAAAAATTAAAACCACAACGATGAGAAAACAATTAGTAGTCGCAGGAGTTATGACACTTTCGGCCATTGCTTTTGGTCAGAAAAAAGAATTGAAAAAAGCGGAGAAAGCCATTAAGTCTGGAGATATTTCAGAAGCAATGAGCTATGTGAATCAAGCGGAAGGGCTTATTTCAGGAGCAGATACCGAAACTATGGCACAGTTTTATGTAGTTAAGGGAGAAACCTACCTTGCAGAAGCGGGAGAGTCAGACTTTACCAAATTGAAGACAGCGGCCGAAGCTTTTATAAAATCGTCTGAATTGAATTCTGAAAAGTATGCTGAACGTACTAGTTTAGGTATTCAAAACTTGCGTACGGCCTTGGTAAATAGCGCGGTACGTGATCAAAATTCTAAGAATTATGCCATGGCTGCAGAAAAGCTTGAAACGAGTTATTCGATCAGTCGTACAGATACCTTAGATTTATATTTTGCAGCAGGAAATGCGATAAATGCAAAAAATTATGCAGCCGCTACTTCTTATTATGAAACGCTGTTGGAATTAGGTTTTACTGGTATTAGAACTGAATATATTGTAAATGATATTGAAACAGACGAAATTGTAGCGTTTAATACTGAAAGCGAACGAAATACAAGTATGCTTTCAGGTCAATACAACAACCCTAAAACCAGATTGACTGAATCTTTGAGAGCCGATATTTTAACGAACCTTGCACTGCTTCTTGTAGCTGAGGGTAAGAACGATAAGGCGATGGAGATCATTCAAAAAGCACGTTCTGAAAACCCTAAAGATGCAAGTTTGATAAGAGCCGAAGCTGATATGGCCTATAAAACAGGAGATATGGCAAAGTATAATGCCTTAATGCAAGAGGTCATTGAAGGAGATCCTAATAACCCTGAGCTATATTATAACTTAGGTGTAGGTAGTTCGCAAATTGGTGAAACTGATAAAGCACTTGGTTATTATAAAAAGGCTATAGAACTAAGACCGGATTACGCAAATGCTCAAATTAATATTGCAGCTTTGATGCTGGCTGGAGAAGCCGAGATGGTAGAAGAGATGAATAATTTAGGGACTTCTAGCGCAGATAATAAGCGTTATGATGAACTTAAAGATAAGCGTAAGCAGTTATACCTTGAGGTATTACCTTATTTAGAATCGGCTTTAAGCAGTAAAGGAGACAATGTAGAGTTAATAAGAACAATTATGAATCTCTATAGTCAATTGGGAATGGATGATAAGTTCAAAATGATGAAATCAAAACTTCAAACCCTTGAAGGAGGTCAATAAAAATTTTACGTTACAAAAAAAAAGCTACCTAATTGGTAGCTTTTTTTTTGACTAAATGTTTTAAATGATGCGTTTAATTACCCTTAGTTTGTGGGTATGAGCCCGAACGTCATAATTAAAGATGCCTGTGTGATCCAAACGATCTATTCGGACTTTACCATGCGCATGAATGATATAATTATCCTCCATGATAATACCTACATGAGTAATAGTACCTTCCGTATTATCAAAAAAAGCTAAATCACCTGGCTCACTCTCTTCAATAAAACTTAGCGCTTCTCCTTGAGTTGCTTGCTGACTAGCATCACGTAGCAATTGATAACCGCTCAGCCTATAGACCATTTGCGTAAAACCACTACAATCTATACCAAATGGCGTCTTGCCTCCCCATAAGTATGGCGCATTGAGGTATAATAATGCAATTTCAATAATTCTATTCTTTGGAAGCTTTTCAGTAACGACCTTTCCTTCAAATGAATGTTCCAAAAAGGGAATGCTGGCTACATTACTCCCGATACATATGGATACAAGCTGACCATCTTTAGTAGTTACAAAATCAACAAGGTCTGATGACAGTTGTTGGGGCGTATTGTTTAAATCATTATAATCTTCTTCAGAAATCGGATGAAATTGTTTATTATCCATCCATCCTTCGTACGTATCATTTGCAAGACGTATTCGACTCCACTTCTTTCGTGATTCAAGTATCTTACATAGTTCCCCATATAACACCTGAGTGACCATCTCACTGGCATCAGAAGCTTCTGCTCTAAGAGGAACAATACTTAAATTACAAATTCCGTATTTCATTTATTATCTCCCATTATATTTTATAGCATATAGGAAAACCCAACGAGTATATACATCTAAATTTTGGTACTTGATTCATCACTGAGAGGAGTTGAAAGCTATTTGATTAATTTCTTTCAATAACCATTGCCGAAGCACCGCCACCGCCATTGCAAATTGCTGCTGCACCAATTTTAGCATTGTTTTGTTCTAAAACATTCAATAAGGTGATCAAAATACGCACCCCGCTACATCCTAGGGGATGGCCAAGTGAAACTGCACCGCCATTCACATTTACATTAGCATCATTCAATCCTAATATCTTCATATTGGACAAACCTACCACTGAAAATGCTTCATTCAATTCAAAATAATCTACATCATCCAGTGTAATGCCTGCTTTGCCTATTGCTTTAGGTAATGCCTTTGAGGGAGCGGTGGTAAACCATTTAGGTTCATGAGCCGCATCGGCATAACTTTTAATGCTAGCGAGTGGTGTACATCCCATCTCAGCTGCCTTTTCGGCGCTCATCAATATCATAGCTCCAGCACCATCATTTATTGTAGAAGCGTTTGCAGCGGTTACCGTTCCTTCTTTAGTAAACGCAGGTCTTAGCGCTGGAATTTTTTCCATTTTTACATTCTTGTACTCTTCGTCTTCGGTAACCACGATGGGTTCTCCACGTCGTTGAGGTACAGAAACCGGCACTACTTCATTCGCAAACTTACCTTCAGACCAAGCTTTGGCAGAACGCTCATAAGATTGAATGGCAAAAGCATCCTGATCTTCTCTAGAGAATTCATATTCGGTGGCGCAGGCATCAGCACATACACCCATTGCATTTTTGTCGTAAGCATCTACCAAACCGTCCTTTTGCATGCCATCTTCCATGCCTTTAGGTCCAAATTTATGTCCATTACGCATATGTAGATAATGTGGAATATTACTCATGCTTTCCATTCCTCCAGCTACAATAATATCAGCATCACCTAATGCGATAGTTTGTGCAGCATGGATAACAGCTTTCATTCCTGAAGCACAAACCTTATTTACAGTCGTGCATGGCACCGTGTCTGGAATCCCTGCACCAAGTGCTGCTTGTCTTGCAGGAGCTTGCCCTACACCAGCCTGAACTACATTACCCATAAAGACTTCTTGGACCAAATTGGGGTCTAGACTAATCTTCTCCATAGCTCCCTTTATGGCAACGGAACCCAAGTGTGCCGCTGTCAATGATGACAAACCTCCCATGAAACTCCCAATAGGTGTTCTTACGGCCGCGACAATAACAACTTCTTTACTCATAAATTTGTGATATTTTCTATTAAAATAAAGGTGACAAATTTATGCATTTATAATCAGAATATCAATCTTTGCCATATCTGTATTTGGGAATAG
>Ga0316204_10004708_pt1 | contig 23994 bp, 22 predicted proteins | sample 6monrhotite_MG_2_FD_205661 | JGI IMG/M metagenome (GOLD analysis project Ga0316204, IMG submission 205661) | Microbial mat bacterial communities from mineral coupon in-situ incubated in ocean water Damariscotta River, Maine, United States -... | ecosystem: Environmental > Aquatic > Marine >... | reverse complement strand
TTGTTCTGGCAACGCAGAACATGATTGAACTTGAAGGGACGTTTCCGCTTCCCGAGGCACAGCTCGACAGGTTTTTCAGTAAAATCATAGTGACTTATCCTGATCGTGAAACATTGATCGGAATTGCCGACCACACGGGTACGGGTAGCGCTGTGAACATACCACAAATGATCACAACTGAACGGCTTGTCGAGATGATCGGCCTGACTGGCAATATTGTATTACCAAGACACGTGAAAGAGGCTGCGGCAGATCTTGTGCTGGCGACACATCCCAATATCCCACAGTCGATTGAGCGGGTGAAATCCAGCGTCAGTTTTGGCGCAAGCCCCCGCGCGCTTCAGGCGCTATTGCAGGCAGCAAGGGTCACAGCACTTATGGACGGGCGTGTTCATGTGTCTCGCGAGGATGTAGAGGCCTCGGCACTGCCTGTTCTGCGGCATCGAATATTTCTGAGTATTTCCGCAAAATTCGAAGGCGTGGACTGTGATGATCTGCTGCGCGATGTGCTGGCGGAATGGGGTAAAGCCTGGCGCAGCGAAAGGCCCTGACGATGAACCGCGCGGACCTCAATGCTCTTTCGCGTCTGGCAGAAGGTTTGCTGGGTGGGCATCCGCTTTTTGCTGGTGCCGGGCATCTTTTGTCGCGACAGGGAGGCAGCGGCGACGAGTTCTTTGAATTCCAGACTTACAAGCCCGGCGATGACATCCGCAACGTAGACTGGCGTGCAAGCGCTCGAAGTGGTCAAACGCTGACCCGTTGCCATCGCGAAAAAGCCTCGGCGCTGTGGTATATCTTGGTTGATTGCAGCACATCAATGCGCTTGAGCGGAAAAATGGGTCTTGATCGTTGGACCCTTGCTACGAACCTTGCCACGGCATTCGCGGCTTTGTTGCTGCAAAGCGGACACCGTGTGGGTCTGGTTTTGTTCGATGACGATGTCCGGGTACACGTTCCCCCAAGATCGGGATCATTGCATTTAGAATTGCTGGCCTCGCACGTTGTATCCCACCCAGAAGGCCACGCAAAAACCGGTTCCTCGGTTCTATCTGCCGTCAAACAATTGGTGCGGCCGACTTCGTGCGTTGTTATCAGCGACTTTCTGTGGCCGGGTGGCGTGAGTGATGGGTTGAAAGCCTGCGCTGAACTTGGTGGTGAGACACATGTGCTGCGCGTAGCTTCGCCAGCGGATACGGATTTGCCCGAAGGTGTACCTATAATTTCACTCAGGGATTCAGAGACGTCCGCGCAATTGAGTTTGATGAATTCCAGAGAGGCAGCGATTCTGGCCAGTCGTGAGGCTTTGCACAAACTGGAAAGCGAGCTTGCACAATTCTGTCACTCCAACGGCATGGTCTTTTCCATTTCGGGCGCGCATGAAGATTGGAAAAAGTGCCTGATTGGCCATCTGAAACGAACTGCCGTCGCCCGTGCTTGAGGTTGGCTCATATTTCTGGCTCATAGCTGCTTTCGCAGTGGTTCCGCTGGTGCGATGGCTGCACCTTCGCAACATGCGGGCCAACAGCTTTATTGTACCCTCTCTGCTGTTGTGGGCGGATCATGTGCAGGCTCGGTCAAAAGAGGAACGCGGTCGGCGTATTGATCCGCGTTGGCGACTCCGGGCGCTGGCGGCTTGTTTTTTGGGCTTGGCGCTGGCCGGGCTGTCTTTGAGGTCTGACAATTCCCCCCCGATAACCGTTTGGTTTGATGGCTCATCCAGCTTGACGGTGGTGGAAGGTGGAGACCAACGTTGGCAGCAAGCTTTGCCCGAATTGGCTTTGGACCTTGAGGCCGCCGGGGCTGATCGCTTCACAGTGCAAAGCTTGACCGCGCGTGGGGCCATAAAAACGTTTTCCCTACAGGATCGCGTAGAGTGGGAAAAGGGGTTTTCCCTGTTCGTGAACAGCACTCGCTCGCGAAGTAATCTGCCTTCGCCACAAGAATTTTTGCCCACGAACAGGCACTGGCTTATCTCTGACGGTGCGGATTTGCGTCTTCCGCAGTGGTTAATGTCTGTGCCAATGGAACGTGTTTATTCCGTTGGATCAACCACTGATAATGTTGGCTTAACAAACATGGCGGTTCGACGTTCATTAAGTCATTCGGATCAGCTTACGGGAGTGGTCACGATAGACAACACCTCAACGCAACTCATGACCCGTCGCCTTTCTATTTTGGTAAATGCGCAGAATGTCTTTGGCGAAGATGTTGTTCTGGCGCCAGACAAGCCACGGGTTATTCCGTTTTTGTTACCTCAAACCGGTCTGAACACATCAGTTTTCGCGATCTCAGCCATACTTGAACCAAAAGACCCATTTGAGCTGGATGATGTTATCGGCTTGAACGCCCTTGAGATGTTGAAACCGCTAAACGTGAACCCTCCAAGGTCTTGCGGGCAACATTTTCGGCTGGCGCTTGAAAGTAATCCGGCATTTGCAGTTACCTCACGAGACGGGGGGATTACAGTGTCATGCGCCAAAACCCCCAACCCGGAAGCAGACCTGCGTATTTGGCAATCACCCGACGCTTCGACAAAGGCTGTCGGTCCGGTTTGGACGAAAGCGGCCGGTCGGTTGGCCGAGGTAGACTTGGGGCCTGTTCAACTTTCATTTGTTGCAAATGGTGGCAATGGGGATGGGATACCGCTTTTGCGGACGCAAGAAGCAGTCCTGATTTCCGCAGGTGATACGCACGGAATTGATGTTTTTGTAGACCTACAAGCCCGGGAAATGGTGCGTGAAGCCGTGTTTCCATTGTTGGTGGCCGCACTTGTGAAAAGGGCGGCCAAGCGAGAATTTTCTGAACCCATAGCGCAAAAATCTTTTGAGCGTTCTTTAAGTGATATCACGCCAAGGGTGATCCCTGTTAGGCCGGTCTTCCCCGGTATAAAGTCGGTTGGATTGACGCCTTGGCTTGTGGTTCTGGCGTTGCTTTTCATGTCCTTTGACCTCCTGCTAACCATTCAGCAAGGGCGTGGCATGGGGTTAAACCCGCGCAGCACGGTGTAGACCATTGGATCTGCCTCGCTCACAGTTCCCAAGAGTCGCCGTTGCTGGCAGGGTGCTGGCAATACTCGCGCTGTTGACGGCACTTCTTTTTCCAACAGTTCCGGGCAACAAGAAGCCGCTTGGTTTAACGGTTTTGATAGATACTTCGCTCAGCATGGGACAAGGGCCTTCGGCGTCTGACTTTTCCAAACTAATGGGCATTGTTCGTGAGTTGCCCAAAAACAGCCGGATATCCGTGGTTGATTTTGCGGGCTCTATTAGGGCGCGGATCAATGATATGCCAATTAGCCAAATCTCAATCGAGGATTTCAAAGCTGCGAAAAGTCAGATTGATCCTATGGCGTCTGATCATGTGAAGGCATTGCGTGCGGCGGCCTCAATCGAACGCACGCTGGACGATAAGAAATACCTTTTTGTCTCAGATGGGTGGGTGAGTTCGACCCACGCCCCAACAGATTTTGGAGCATATTGGCTGCCAGTCCAGCCTGATATCAGTGATCAGGATGTTGCGATCACGGAAGTTTCCAGCCCGACGCTGGTTCACCCGGACGAAGTTTTTGCCGTGACCGCATCCATTTCCGGGCTGCAATCAGGTTTCCCAATAGATGTCGGCCTTTTTCTGAATGAAAAATTGGTGCAAAGGCAGAGCAATCAAAGCGGTAAACCGCGATTTGATCTGAAGCTACGGGATCCCGGACCACATATCATTAGGGTTCAACTGCTAGAGGGGCCGTATGGAGTTTCTCAAAACGACACCCGGTCTGTAGCGGTTGATGTGATCGGAAATGGTCAGGTTCTATATGTTTCCGCGCAGCAGGTTTTGCCTCAGGCCGCCCGTGATTTACGCACTGCAGGATGGCCGGTACAACACATTCATCCGCAAGAGTTCCCCGAGGCCCAACAGGTTTGGGACCACGGAACTTTGGTGGTCCTTGATAATATTGCGGTCCAAGACCTGTCGGAGCCTGCGGTTCTGTTGCTTGGCCGCGCCGTGCGTGATGCAGGTGTTGGGTTGATTGTACTTGGGGGCAATAACGCATTTGCGGGCGGCGGCTATTTGGGCTCGACGCTTGAGGACCTGCTTCCCGTAATATCAGAGGATGCAAAGCGCACGGACGAGACATCGGTTGTTTTCGCGGTCGATAAATCCGGGAGCATGGCGAAGCAGGAGTTCGGTACGAGCCGATTTGACTATGCGCTTGAAGCTGCCGAAAAGTCTTTGGGTGGATTGTCGGAACGGGATCGGAGTGGATTGATCTTTTTCGACCGCGTGCCGCAAGTGGCGGCCGATTTGAAAGGCGGCCGTCAGACTTTTTTTGAAAATCAGTCCAGAGCCGCAAAGTCGCCCGGCGGCGGAACCCGGTTCGTTGAGGCGCTTGAACTGGCGAAAGATCAGCTTGTTGCGGAAGAAAATTCGGGCCGTTTGATTGTGCTTATCACCGACGGAGTTGAAAATGAACTTTCGGACAACCTGGACGCATTAAGGCAGAGTTTATTTCGTGACGAGATAAGTGTCGTGACGATTTTGATTGGGCAAAGCAGCACGCCTGAGCAACTGAGTTTTCTGAGGGAACTGTCAGGTGGAAAGCTCTTAAGAGCCAATTCAGCGGCAGAGCTGCCGCAAATTGTTCGCTCTGAACTGGATGCCTGGAAAACACCTGCAAGGCTTGGCCAGAGTCAGGTGTCGGGCAAAAAGGATTTACCATTTCCTTTTACCGCTGAGATTTTCCCACCGGTTCACGGATATATGGTGACGCGCGCACGGCCTGAGGCAATGGTGTTTCTTGAAAGTGACCGACGTGACCCGATTTTGGCCAGCGGACTGGCTGGGGCTGGTCGGGTCGCGGTCCTGACTTCTGGGATCGGAAACGAGTGGACTCGTGGATGGCTAAATGAAAACATGGCGCCTGAGTTGCTTAGCGGGTTGGCCACATGGGTTACGTCGGACCAGACGGACTCGCGTTTACATATCGCCATCACCCAAATCAATAACGAGTTGAAAGTGGTCGCTGAGACCCTTGATGTCACGGGGGATTGGGCGTCAGAGGACAGGATGGATTTTACAATTCAATCCCCTGACGGGAACGTCGTAAATGCCCAACGAAATGCGCAAGCTCCGGGCCTTTATGAATATTCCCAGCCGATTACCAGTGACGGTGTTTATCTTGTCGCTGTGCGGGGCGGGGATGTTTCAGGAAGGCGCGCATATTACGCGAATCCTCCGGAACTGGAGGTCGGCAGTGATGATACGCCGTTCGTTGATCGACCTTTGGGACAAGTCCCGCTGATGCGGATTTTGACCCCTGGCGATAGCTTGATTGATGATGACTGGCCCCGCGAAACTATGCAGCTGCAACCCTATCTTCTGGCGCTTGCGTTGGCTTTATACCTGCTCACAATGGGCTTTGAAGCAGGTTTATTCTCTGACTCGTGGAGGAGGTTTCGCGACCGCGTTACTGAACTTGGCCGAAGGCTCAAAAAAGCGTCAGGGGACCGTACAGCCAGGTAATCCAGACACCGGTCGCCAGAAATGGTCCGAATGCAATTGATCGTTTTGTTGAGCTGGTTTGGCGCCCCCGCTGCTTGATCAACGCAAAGATGAGACCCGTTACGCCAGCAATCAACAGAACACTTGGCAGACCTTGCCAACCAAGCCAGGCACCAGCGGCGGCAAAGAGTTTGACGTCCCCCAAGCCCAACCCTTCGATCCCGCGCAACAGGAAATAGACCCAGCGGACAAGGGCGAATGCGACTGCACCCAACAGCGCACCGATGCCATGAGAAACCGGATCGAAAATGTCGTAGGAACTGGCCAGGATTAGGCCGAGAAGCAGGAGCGGCAGCGTCAGAACGTCCGGAAGATACATGTGACGCGCATCAATTAGGGCGAGGCAAAGCAACGCCCATCCAAGGGCCACCGTAAATAGCAGCAGATCCGCAGGCACAACAAGTGCCGACCAAAGGGCCACGACGACAGCGGCAAGCTCAATCAGGGGATAGAAGTGGCCAATCTTGTAGCGACAATATCGGCAACGGCCCTTTAGGATCGTCCAGCTGGCAAACGGAACCAAATCAAGTGGCCCCAGCGTGTGCCCACAATTTTCACAGGCAGACCGTCCCAAAAGAACAGGGCGACCAAGTGGCAATCGGTCAACCAACAGGCCGAGAAAGCTTCCGATAAACGGTGCCGCCAAAATTGTAATGATAGCCAATGGCGAAAAAAGGTTGTTCATAAAGCCGACACTACCTATCATCACCACTCTTGCAAACGCGATTTTGGTGGGTCGCATTTGCTGTTTCTGGTAGGCAAATCAATGAACAAACGCGCCATGCCGCGTCAGCGCGGTTTTGCCTTGATTGTGGTTCTTTGGATCGCAGTTTTGCTTGCGTTAATCTCGGTTGCGGTCAATAGCCTCAGTCGGTCAGATGTAAGCCTTGCAACGAATATGGACGGCGCTCTTCGTGCTGAACTTGCGGCAGATAGCGCGCTTGAGACCGCAATTTTCGCCCTAGCACAGCGCCAGGATCAGACTTGGAAAACCGATGGATCGTTATATTATTGGCGGATAAGCCGGGCTGAAGTGCGGGTATCTGTAACCAATGAATTGTTGCGGACCGACCTGAACCGCGCACCGCTGGCAGTTCTTCAACAGATGTTTGTGCGCGCAGGATTTTCTGTGCCTGACGCCACAGCCTTGGCTCAGATGGTCGAACAGTTTCGAAAAGACACAACACCAATCCAACGGACCACCTTAACTGCGGAACAGCGCGTCCGGGCTGGGGAGTATACGTTTGGATTGACGGAAGAAATCAGCGTGGTGCCAGGTTTGGACAAGGCTGTTGCACAGCGCATTCAGCCATTTGCAACAGTATATAGCGGACTGCAGCAACCGGTTTCCAAAACTACCAGTGGTGAAAATGGGGCCGCGGCAGTTCCGGTGCAGCCGCAAGCATATCCCGCACCGTTTCATTTGGACGAATTGCTGACAGTCCCGGTTGCGTATAATCCGGCAGCGGATAAAAAAGATACAATACAGACGACGGTATTTCGTATTCACGCCGAAGCATTGCTGGAAGACGGGTCTCATTTTTCGAGGGAGGCTGTAATCACCTTGGCCGGATCGGGTGATGATCAGCCGTATATTAAACGTATGTGGAGACGGGGTGCGCGCGTGCTTTTTCCACGATCTGAATAAGCGCTATTCCAATATCAGTTGGAGCAGCATTTCTTCGTCGTCGCGTGCAAACCGGGCTCCATCAGGCATTATTTCATCCAAAGTCCATCCCTGCAACTTCGTGCCGACCGAGATCGTCACAACGGACTTATCCTCCAATCGTAAGATAGCTATGGATTTCGGTTCCTGAAGGATCGTGCCCAGAAGCTTTGCCTCAAGCTGAGTTGGCTGGTCGACCACATTTGCTTTGATCTCAACCTCTTGCGGAGGAGGCCTGTCCTGAGGCGGGCTGCGGGTCGGTTCAAAAAGAGCCTGCTGCACGATTTCTGTGCGTTCTGCCTGTGAGGTTACGCTAAATGCCGGATCGTTGGGCGATGCCAACATAGCGTCAAAAACAGGTTCCTCGCCCGAGGTGTATTCCAGCGCCGCGGGCGGTGCGGAGATTTTTTGAAGAACTGTATCGGCAAGATAAACAACAAGAAGACCCAAGATGGTCGTAACTAAAAGCAACCGTAATGTTTGCATGTTACTTCGCGGCCTCTATCGGCGTTTCGCCGTTTCTTTTGTTAGGTGTGTTATCAAATCGTGCATTCTCAGGTTCTACGACTTTACGTGACCAATCCGGCGCTGAACAGACCTCAATCCTGAGCTTTTTGGACAAGATCAACCGAAGCAAAGAACCGGTTCTGCCCGGTTTGTTCATTTCTTGTGACCGGGGCAGTGAACCGGGCATTGGTCAGTTTATCTGAACGATCAAGTAACCGAAGCATGGCCGTCGGTTTTTTAGAAAAGCCTGCAATGGCGATCGTACCTTGTTTGATTTCAAGACTGGCAAGCCAGTGTTCTTCATTTAGGGTTTTTGTCACGTCGCCAATTGCATCGACCACTGAAAGACTGGTGGCCTTGCGAAGCCCGATCAGTTGCGCAGTCTTTCGTATCTCAGACAGCCTGTCCTCCAGATCTGAGGCTTCCAGAGCCGTGCTTCGCAGATCGGCGATCCGCTGTTGTGAAAGATCAAACCGCTGTTTCTTGGACGTATATAACAAAGCGGCATTTGCAGTGACGAGGATCAGGGCGACCCCGGCCAAAACACGCACAACATTTGAAAGCAGCTTGCTTGGCCTTGATCGCAGATCTTCCGGCAGCAAGTTCAGCATGTCAGTTTCAGGGGCTTCTGTTCGAGGTCCAGAAACACCAGTGACCTTCAAGCCGCTGCTTTTCGCCAGATCGACCATGCGGTTCACATCCGTCTTTTGCGCGACAAGCATTTGCATGCGGATGACGTCGAGATCTGTATCGACCGAAGTAACCGCAAAATCGAAATAGACGTCATCCCGATTAAAGGGCGTAAACCGATCAATTTCCGCAGCTACGGCTTGTCTTAGGTTTTCTGCAAAAGAAACTGGCACCTGAATTTTTGTAACCAAAGCCTCTATCGGCCGCATTCGCAGCGTCACTGACTTATGAGAAAGTCGCGACAGCCTGCGCAGGCGCTTTTTAGCGGCTGCAGTGATTCCCTGTTCGGTACTCTCAGTGAACAGCTCTTTGGGGATTTTCCCGCCAAACAGATGCGCGGCTATTTGGTTGGATGTCTGGGAAACCTCAATTCGGCCAGACGGCCCAAAAATGACGTCAGACATCCAGTTGGGCAGAACAGCGCGAAGGGCCGCGAACCACCAGGCAAAGAAGCGGGACAGTATGTTCACGATGCTATTAATCAAAAGAGCTATTAATCCCGAATGGTTCTGATTGGTGACTGTTGGTTCTAGTTAACTGCTTTACCCTGATCGGACTTGGCGTGTTTTTTCCCGCTGATCATGGCCGCAACCAGATTTTCGCGTGATGATAGGCTTTCCACGACAACGCCAGCAATGTGAAGGCCTACTAAAACCAAGGCTAGGTTTGTCGAGATTTCGTGGACTTCAGAGATCGGGTTCACATACGGGTAAAGACGAAACCCAGCCAGAGGCCCGGCAAAATTTTCTGCAGCGTCCAGCGCGACTCCGCTTATGCAGATGGTAATGACGGTTAACAGCAAGGCAACGATCATTGCGGCGCCTGCCGGGTTGTGCCCCAAATACCGAGGAGCTTTACCGTTTAGTCGCGCGCGAATGTAGGACAAGGTTTTGAACGGGCCGACAATGAAGTCGGAAAACCGGGCATGACCGCGTGCAACAAAGCCCCAAACCAGCCGAATGCAGATCAGCGACAGCGCCGCGTAGCCAAATGTCAGGTGAACGTCATAATTCGTTTCTCCGACAAACCAGCTGGTAAAAAATGAAACGACGAGGCCCCAATGAAAAATGCGGACCACGATATCCCAGACGCCAACTTTCTTTTGGCCTGGCTCTGTAGGGGATGAGGTTTCAGGACTGGACATACTCATTTTGATATCACTTTTTCTCAAGGCCCTGATCTCTGGATTGAGCCAAACGGGTTTCAACGACCCTAACGTCACCCCACCGATCGCGCAATTATCTTTCCTATTGGTTCACGGCATGAAATTAGGTTTGTCACCAGCCAAAGAGTGGCCCGAATGCATGAAAAGGCTTGTTCAGAAGTGGAACGGGAAATACTCGTTTTCTAGGCCTTGGCTAAGTGATAAGAAGCTTTGGAACAGGAGAATTTGAATGGCCGAAACTTTACCGCACGCATCGAGTCATGACGTGAATACCGACTTGATCTGGCAAAGATTTCAGGTGCCTTTTGAATATCCTGTGTTTTTTGGCCGGGGGCTGTTTGAACGGGGCTCCGACATTGTCCGCAGAGCAGTTTCGTTGCGGGAACCTGATAAGCGACATCGCTGCATATTCTTCGTTGATGATGGTGTGCTGCGCAGTCAGCCAGAACTGTTGAAAAAGATCCAAAGCTATGCGGATGCAAACGCCGACATGATTGAGCTGGCTTGCGCCCCTGTTCCAGTGCCCGGAGGTGAAACAATAAAGAACGATCCGGCCCATATGACTGCAATATCGAATGTGATTGCCGAAAGCGGCCTGGACCGCCACAGCTATGTCATCGCAGTCGGCGGAGGCGCAGTGCTGGATACGGTCGGTTACGCGGCTGCGATTGCTCATCGGGGAATTCGGCACATTCGGATTCCGACAACCGTTCTGTCCCAGAATGATTCAGGTGTCGGTGTAAAGAACGCGGTGAATGCGTTTGGAAAGAAGAATTATTCCGGCACATTTGCACCGCCTTGGGCCGTCATAAATGATTTGGATTTTTTGAACGGACTTCCAAGGCAGGAACGATTGGCGGGCATTTCTGAAGCCATCAAAGTATCTCTGATCCGCGATGGTGCGTTTTTCCTTTGGCTTGAGCAAAATGCCGGGCGACTGGCGAATTTCGAACCTGATGCCGAAGAATACATGGTGCGCCACTGCGCACAGCTGCATATGAACCAAATCGCTCTGGGCGGAGATCCCTTTGAACTTGGGTCGTCCAGACCCTTGGATTTCGGGCATTGGTCGGCTCACAAGCTTGAAGCGTTGACGGGTCACAGCCTTTCTCATGGCAACGCAGTCTCGATCGGAATTGCACTGGATGCTCGATACTCGGTACTGGCTGGGTTGATGCCAGACGGGGAAGATCACAGAGTGTTGTCGCTGCTGAAAAAATTGGGCTTACCGATCTGGCATTCAACATTTGATCAGAAAGACAATGACGGACGCCTGTCGGTCATTGCCGGGCTCGAAGAATTTCAAGAGCATTTGGGTGGCGAGCTTACAATAACTTTGCTTGCAAGCTGCGGGACGGGTGTAGATGTCCACGCAATTTCCTCAGAATATGTGCTTGAAGCGATTGAGTGGCTTCGAACTCAGGATCAGACGTCGTGATGAGCACAGCAAGCGCGCTTACCTATTGCTTAAATATTCATCCGGCGGAAACCTATGAGGACATAATATCCACGCTTGAAGGCCCCGTCTTGGGGGTGAAAACGCTTGTTTCTCCGGATCAGAGCTTTCCGATTGGGATGCGGGTTTCCGGGCAGGCGCTTGAAGTTCTGTCTGAGCCGCAAAAACGCGCGCAACTTAAATCCGTGCTGTCCGGCTTGGATATGAAGGCCATTTCAATGAACGGATTTCCCTATGGTCCGTTTCACGGCACGCCGGTCAAAGAAGAGGTTTATCTGCCGGATTGGCGCAGCGATATCCGGCTTGATTATACCACGGGCCTTATTGATCTGATGACCGATATTTCGGATGAGAAATGGATGAGCCTGTCCACAGTCCCCGGCTGTTTCAAGTCAAACGCCGCCGGGGCCGAAGAGAGCATGGCCAACCGGTTCATCGCCGCAGCGGCTCACGCCGTCAAAGCCGAGCGCGAAACAGGTAAAACCGTTGCATTGGCGATTGAACCAGAGCCCTGTTGTTTCCTTGAGACGATCGACGAGACAATACGGTTTTTTGAAACCTACTTGTATGGCGCAAGCGCAGTCCGGCAATTGTCAGAACTTACAGGCGAAAGCGTTCAAGCCAGCGAAGAATTGCTGAGGCGGCATTTGGGGGTCTGTTACGACGTCTGCCATGCGGCGGTTGAATTTGAAGACGCCGCCAAAAGTCTGGGCGATCTGCAGGCAGCAGGCATCCCAATCCACAAACTGCAACTCAGTGCAGCCTTGCGGGTTCCCAATGTGGATGCGTCTTCGCGCAAAGCGTTGGTGAAGTTTGAAGAGCCGACCTATTTACATCAGGTCGTCAGCCGCAACAGCGAGGGACTGACTCGGTACACTGACCTCTCCGAAGCGCTCGCGCGAAAAGACACCGCGGATGGTGAGGAATGGCGTGTTCATTTCCACGTCCCGATCTTTCTGGATGATTTGGGTGAGTTGGGAACAACACAGGCCTATCTCGCTGAGATTCTTGCACAACATCGGCAGACGCCCATTTCACCGCATCTTGAGGTCGAAACCTATACTTGGGGCGTACTGCCAGACAGAATGCGCACCAGCACGATCGAAGAAGCGGTGGCTCGGGAACTTACTTGGGTAATGGACAAACTAGCATGATAAAACTGGACGTTGCACTGCGCCTTGGCAGGGTCTCAAACCTGCCGACCGTATGGTCAAATGCCCTTGCGGGAATGGTCCTTGCCGGTGGCACTATCGGGACGACTTATCTTATGGTCGGGTTGGCGCTGTCCTCGTTTTATGTCGCGGGGATGTGGTTGAACGATGCTTTTGATGCGGAAATTGACAAGACGATTGCACCGGACCGCCCGATCCCGGCGGGCGAGATCAGCCGCACATTTGTGTTCGTAGGCGGCGTTGTTTTTTTGATCATTGGCCTTGGGATATCCGCACCCCTTGGGGCCGGACCGCTTATTGCTGGATTGGCTTTGGCCGTATCGGTTGTGCTTTATGACTGGGCCCACAAAAAGACGTCGCTTGCCCCTGTCATTATGGGGATCACCCGGTTTTTATGTTACGTCGTCGCGGCGCTTGCGGTGGCGGATCGGTTTGATGTGGTCTTATTGCCAGCACTCGGCTTGTTCGCTTACATCGTCGGCCTGACTTATGCGGCCAAACAAGAAGCCTTTGACCGACTCGAACGGGGTTGGCCACTTGCGGTCCTCGCAGTGCCGTTTCTGATCGTCTTATGGTCTGGTATTGGTTTGGGTCTTGTGGCGGTGCTGGCAGTGGCTTTTGCCGTTGCGGTGCTTGTCGCGATGCGGTTTTTGTTCCGGCGGAACAAAGGCGACATCAAACGTGCCGTGATCCTTATGATCGCGAGTATATCGCTGCTGGACGCAGTTTGGATTGCTGGCGCTGGGCAGCCAATGTTGGCGTTGGTTGCAGTTCTATTCTTCTTTACAACACTGGGCCTTCAGAGGGTGGCAAGCGGGACTTAACACACTCATCCAAAGATGTGTTTTAGCACCAGTACCTTGAAATCTACTGCCGCAACCTGACCCTCAGGCAATAGCTCTTGTTCAGAAGAAATAACTAAGGGCCCCTGCGCGGGATCGTCGGTTGGCCGCCCGTGGGTTCCCTTAACCAGTTTGGTGTTGTTCGGGGAAATGACATCGAGCAATTGCCGCATTCCCATCATCCGTTTGGCCAGTTTCCAACCCGTTTGCAGTTTCGGCATGGAAAGCTCGGGATCAATGAACAGTTCGACCGGGTCATATCCGGGTTTTCTGTGAATATCGACAGTCCGGGCGAAGTCCGGGGCGAGCGCCTCATCCAACCAATAGTAGTAGCTGAACCAACGATCAGCCTTGGCAACGGCAACCAATTCACCAGAACGAGGATGATCAAGGCCATTTGCCTTTTTGCCGTCTTCGCCCCATACCTGCTCGACCCCGTCCAAGCCTTCGACCAAGGCTTTAACTTCGGCAATCCTGTTCGGGTCTTTGACGTAAATATGGGCAATCTGGTGATCGGACAGTGAAAAAGCCTCGCTGGCACCGGCATCTAAAATCTCACGTCCATGCTCTTCCGGGCGAACCGCAATCAGCCCGGCCTTGCGCATGGCGCGGTTGATGTGAATGGCATCCGTCGCCGGGGTGATCCCGTATTCGGACACAACAATCGTGTGGCCGCCCCTTTTGTCAGAGGCCGCTATCAACTGACCACACAAAACGTCCAGCTCGCGCAGGTCCTTTTTGATCTGCGGATGTTTTGGGTCTGGTCCGACACGCTGCAAATTATAATCCATGTGCGGCAGGTAGGTCAGTGTCAGTGTTGGATCACGGGTTTCCATGACATAGAGCGTCGCCTTGGTGATCCAGTCAGAAGAGGTGATATCAGCAACCGGCCCCCAAAATTTGAATAAGGGAAACTGGCCAAACTTGGCGTCCAGTTCATCATGCAGTTCTGGTGGATAGGCATAGTGATCCGGGATTTTGCGGCCGTCGGCTGGATACATCGGGCGCGGAGTGGCCGAGTAATCAGCGGTCGGATACATATTATACCACCAAAACATATTGGCACAGGTAAACTCAGGATCAGCAGCTTTACCCGCGTCCCAGATTTTTTCGCCAGACACCAGATTGTTGGGTTGCCGCCACAATAGAACCTCTTTCAGATCGCGAAAAAGCCAGCCGTTGGCAACGGCGCCGTGACCCGACGGGGGCAAGCCGGTTACGAGCGTCGATTGGACCGTGCATGTCACAGCGGGATAAACAGTTTTCAACGGTCGCAGAGCACCGCGTTCTGCCAACGCTTTGAGGTTCGGAGTGTCGTCCCCGACCAGTTCTGGAGTCAGGCCAACGGCAAGTATTACAAGTGTTTTCTGCATGATACGGGGAAACTCTCAGCTGTGGCGCCACCAATTGTGGTGATTGTCAATTGCGTTGTTTGCGGTTATGCGACTACATATAGCAAGTGTATACATAACGACTGTGATGGAATTGGGAAACCTACTATGGCCGCAGGCTTTTTACGTAATATCGTAATAGAAAATTCTGGCGAACACGCTGATTGGGTTATTGAAAACCTGGACAAACTGGCCACCGGAGCTGCCGAGCGCGATCTTCACATTTTCATGGGGATGGTGCCCCGGAGACTTGGAAAATCGGACCTTCAAATCACGGAGTCAGACCGGGTCGGAATTGATGCGGCGTTCCCGGGATGGTCGCTTGCAGACTGGAGCATAGACGAAGCCGCGCGTGTTCTTGCGCTGGCGGTTTTTCAACGCCTACGTCCGTTTTCAGATCTCTTCAAAGATCTCCGCCGCACAGCGGACGCCGCAGAACTGATCGCCCTTTACAGAGGCCTTCCGCTGTATCCTGAACCCGAGACTCTGGGCTTTGAGCTGGGGGAAGGCTTGCGGTCAAACTTGCGGCCGGCGTTTGAAGCAATTGCTCATAATAATCCGTTCCCACGCGATCATTTCGATGAACATCGCTGGAACCATATGATCCTAAAAGCGCTGTTTATAGATTGTGAGCTTGAGCCGGTCATTGGTCTTGATGACCGGGCAAATCCCGAACTTGCGCGGATAATGCGGGAGTTTGCGCACGAGAGATGGGCAGCAGGCAGACCGCGCAGCCCAGAGCTTTGGCGCTGCGTTGGCCCATTCGCGGTGGATGACGAGGCGGTTGCCGATCTGGCGCGTGGTTTGGAAAGCGATGGACCCGAGGCGGCGGGCGCAGCCCTTGGGCTTGCCTCTAGCCCTGCCGCTGCTGCGGTCGACGTCTTACAGGCCTCACCCTTTGCTACTGCCGTTAAAAGCGGTCAACTGACTTGGTCAAATCTAAAGGGCTTTTCGCTATGATGATCATCGATCCACACGCACATATGATCAGCCGGACAACCGAAGACTATGAGGCTATGGCTGCGGCAGGGGTTGTTGCCGTGATTGAACCGGCGTTTTGGCTAGGGCAGCCGCGCACATTCGTTGGGACTTACGTTGACTATCTTTCCAGCATCATCGGTTTCGAACGGTTTCGCGCCGGGCAGTTTGGGATACGGCATTACTGCACGGTCGGCCTGAATTCAAAGGAAGCGAATAACGAGGAGCTGGCCGAAGGTGTGATGGATTGGCTTCCGCGATTTGCTATGAAAGAGGGCGTCGTTGCGATTGGCGAGATCGGTTATGATGAGCAGACGGAACTGGAAGACAAATACTTCCGCCTGCAGCTTGAACTTGCGAAGGAACTTGATTTGCCGGTTATGGTGCACACTCCGCATCGTGACAAAAAACGTGGCACCTCGCGGTCGATGGACGTGTGCGAAGAGCACGGGATCGACCCCTCTAAAGTCATCATTGATCACAACAATGAAGAAACTGTCGCCGAGGTTTTGCAGCGTGGATTTTGGGCCGGGTTTTCGATCTATCCTTCGACGAAAATGGGCAAGGCTCGCATGGTCGAACTGCTCAAACAATATGGGTCCGAGCGGATCATCATCGACAGCGCCTGTGACTGGGGTATTTCGGATTGTCTGGGCGTTCCAAAAACCGTTCAGCTGGCGCTTGAAAGCGGCATTCCCGAAAATGTCGTCCGGCAGGTCGCTTATGGGAATGCGCTTGAAGCGTATGGTCAGAGCGGTCAGATGAAAGAAGAGGATTGGCTTTCACCGGCTCCGATTGATCAGCGCACTCTTTTTGAAGGCAACACAATTTTACGTGGTGGTCGGGAACCCGTGGTCGAAGGTGCTGACAACGCCAACAAAAGCGACTGACCCGTGATTTCACCTCCCAGGTTGATAGGTTGGCTTGGCACGTCGGATGTTGGGGCGTAAACTGACCTGAACTTAATGGCGTATCGTGAAAATGACGGACGAAAACACCGAACTCCCCCGTGATGGCGCCCAGAAGCCAGGGCAGCGGTTTGCTGATCTGCTGGTGAGTGAAAATGTGCTTAGCCCCAAGGATATTGAACGCGCGTTCCGTCTGGCGGAGAGGCAAGAAGACACCTTTTACGCGATCCTCGCGAAACTGGGGTTGATTAACGAACGCGAGCTCGCGGCGACCTATGCCCGATTGATGGGTATTGCGTACCTCCCGGCCGCCGACTTTCCGACTGAGGCGGTCGACATTGATGAAATCAGCCCAAGATTTCTGCAGCAAAAGCGCATTCTACCACTGTCTAGAACTGGTGAAACTTGCGTGGTCGCCGTTGCAGACCCGCTCGACCAATATGCGTTGGATGCCTTTCGACTGGCAGTTGGCGACGAAGTTGAAATTCAGGTGTCTGAAACAGCCGCAATAGAAAAAGCAATTGAACAGCTCTATCGGGCTGAGGGCGATAGAACCGAAGACGCGCTTCATGCAGATGATACTTTCAAAGTTGATGATTTTGACGTTGAACGCCTTAAAGATATGGCAAGCGAGGCCCCGGTCGTCCGGTTGGTGAACCAGTTATTTGCCGATGCGGTTGATCAGCGAGCGTCAGATATTCACCTGGAGCCATTTGAGAAAGAGTTCCGCGTTCGGTTTCGCATCGACGGAGTGTTAGAGGCGGTTGAGACGCTGCCGGATCAATTGCGCGCTGCGGTTACCTCCAGAATAAAAATCATGGCACGGCTTGATATCGCAGAGCGCAGACTGCCGCAGGATGGGCGCGCTAAGATCATTGTGCGCGGCAAGGAAATTGATCTGCGGATTTCGACAATTCCTATCTTGCATGGTGAATCCGTTGTTGTTCGTGTTCTTGACCGGGATACTGTCGCCCTTGATTTCGACCGGCTGGGTGTGTCGGCACAGCCCCGGAAATTTCTGGATACCATGACAAGCGCGACCAACGGCATCTATTTGGTGACCGGGCCAACTGGCAGCGGTAAAACCACGACGCTTTACGCGGCAATGACGGCGATCGACAGCGTGCGCCAAAAGGTTTTGACGGTTGAAGACCCGATTGAATTTCAGCTTGAGGGCATCAATCAAGTTCAGGTTCATGCCGGGATTGGCCTGACCTTCGCCAAACTCCTGCGCGCGTTCTTGCGACAGGATCCGGATACCATCATGGTTGGCGAGGTCCGGGATGGAGAAACAGCGCGCATTGCGGCCCAAGCTGCGCTGACCGGACATTTGGTCCTGTCAACATTACACACCAACGACGCGGCGGGCGCTGTGACGCGGCTGATGGATATGGGTGTCGAAAAGTTTCTATTGGCGGCAACTGTTTCCGGCATTGCAGCGCAACGGCTGGTTCGTCGCCTGTGTCCGACGTGTCGCGAAAGCTATGAACCCACACCAGAATTGCGCGAGAATTTCGGATTGGATCGTCTGAATCAGGGAACTCCGCCTGTTCTTTACAAAGCGGTGGGATGCTCAGCTTGCAGAGGGCAGGGGTACCTTGGCAGAACCGTCGTGATGGAAACGATGTTGATGACCGAGCGGTTGAAGCACTTGATCCTTCAGGATGCCGAGCACCGCGATATTCGTGCAGCGGCGATAGATATGGGGATGATCCCACTGCAGGATGATGCGCTGTTGAAAGCGCTTAGCGGCATCACGTCACTGGAAGAAGTCATGCGCACGACAGGGGACGTCTGAGTTTGGCCCGGTTCCGATACAAAGGTATCGGGGGCGATGGGGGCGTCGTCTCAGGTGATATTCGGGCCCGGGATAAGGATGCCGCCAACGCAGAATTGCGGTCAAAAGGTCTGGTGCCGCTGTCAATCGACGAGAAAAGCGGAAATGACTCCTCAATCAAAGGCATGCTGTTCAGGTTTCGCAGCAAGGCCTTTACGCCGAGGGACTTGATGGTTTTCACGCGCGAGATCAGCGTTCTTTTGGCGGCGGGTGTGCCGCTTGACCGGTCTCTTCAGTTGTTGGTGAAAGTCGGCGAAAACGGGCCATTGAAAAAGGTGTGTGAAAACCTTCTTAGTAATGTGTCAAACGGCATGTCACTTAGCGATGCGATGCAGGACCAAAGCGAAGTTTTTCCGCCTTATTATTCCGGAATGGTGCGCGCAGGCGAGGCCGGCGGAGCACTGCCAGTAGTATTTGGCCGACTGTTTGAGATGCTTGAAAAGCGTGCCGTTCTGTCGGCTAAGGTTCAGTCTGCACTTACCTACCCGCTCATTATTCTGATCCTAATGGCCGTTTCTGTCGGGGTTTTGATGGTCCTTGTGATCCCCGAATTCAAACCCATTTTTTCGCAAGCTAAGGACGATCTTCCCTGGACGACCGAGGCGATCATCTGGCTTTCGGACTTTACGGTTGAATATGGAACAATTGCGCTTGCTGTTCTGTTGGCCGCATTGATTGGACTTAGCAAATTGCGGTTGACGGAAAGGCAGCAACTGTATCGCGATCAGATGCTGCTAATGATACCAGCAATCGGACCGATGCTGCGCACCCTGGAAACAGGTCGGTTTTGCCGGATGCTCGGAACTCTGCGATCAAATGGGGTCACTCTTATTGACGCCGTCCAGATTTCAGCGGACACGTTGCAGAACCGGGTGATTTCCAGAGGGATCAGGCAGATCATTCAACCACTTTCGCAAGGCGAGGGGATTTCGAGACCGCTCAAAAAAATTGATGTCTTGCCCGATTTGGCACTGCAACTCATTGAAGTTGGGGAAGAAAGTGGTAAGTTAGACGAAATGCTGATACAGGTTGCCGAAATCTTTGACGTCGAGACGGATCGAAAAATTCAGACGGCTCTTTCATTGCTGGTGCCATTGATTACAGTGTTTCTTGGCCTTGTTGTTGCCTTTGTAATCGGTTCAATTCTTTCCGCTATGCTTGGTTCATACAGTATTGCTTTTTGAAAGTTAAAAACATGCCCAGAGGAAGAAATGGAATGACCAAAACCCACGAGGCTCCGAAAGACTCGGCTGTTGATGGTTGCGACGCGGATCAACGGCGCAAGCAACGTGGCATGACGCTGATTGAGCTTTTGGTTGTTCTTGTGATCCTGGGACTAATTTCGGTGATCGCTGTCCCAAGGGTCATGACATTCCTTGGGGGTGCCAAAAGCGATGCTGCTGGAATTGACATGAAGCGGCTGGCCGGAATCCTTGACCTTTATCGTTTGGACAACGGTCGTTATCCGACGTCGGAAGAAGGATTGAGAGCTTTGAGTGAGAAACCCGGTGGTGCTGAAAGATGGCGTGGTCCGTATCTGGACAACCCGGAATCAACAAACGACCCTTGGGGAGCGCCTTTTATCTATCGTGCGCCAGGGGAAGAAGGTCGCCCGTATATGCTTGAAACATTGGGGGCGGATGGTCAGCCAGGAGGATCCGGGGAGAATGCGGATCAGTCGCTCTAAACCGAAATCAGAGCATTCATTAGGTCCGTGCCGCGACCAAAGCGGATTTACGCTGCTCGAATTATTGGCTGTTCTAAGTATAATCGGGTTGCTTGCCTCGTCACTTGTTCCGGCGCTGATGAGGTCTGATCCGAGTTTTGCGATACGGACCTCAGCACAAGAGATCAGGTCGAGCCTCAGGTCCGCCCGTGAAAATGCAATCCGGGACAACCGTGAGACCTTTGTGGAATTCGATATTGCGGGAAAAACCTTTCGGCAATCTGATGGTATCGAAGTGGGAAGCCTGCCCTCGGGCGTTGAAATGAAATTGGTTGTTGGCGGGTCAGAGCAGGCCAGCGAAACTTCCGGTCGCATTAGGTTTCAAACCGATGGCACATCAACGGGTGGGACAATTCAGCTTGTGAAGGATCAGGATATTGTGCGGGTTGAAGTGGACTGGCTGACAGGGCGTGTGAATGTCAAAGAAACGACTGAGTAAAGGGTTTACCCTGCTGGAAGTGCTGATGGCATTTGTCATCCTCTCTATCGCTCTGGGCGCGGTCTATGGGTCATATTCAGGAAGTCTAAGGGGCGAAGGGGCCGCAGTTGCCTCAACCCAGCAAACGCTGGAAGTCCGGTCTGTTTTTGCGCGTGTGGGCGTAGAAATCCCTTTCGACCAAGGCATTCATCGCGGAAAAATGACAAGCGGCGACCGATGGGAGCTGAGCATAAGCCGGGTTGAGTTGCTGCCGGGTTCTCAGAATGCGCAGTCCAAGTTACAGGCATTTCAACTGGAGCTTAAGGTTTATGATTCAACCGGGCTTGCAGACACTTATCACAAGATCGGACTTGGGGATGTCTAAGATCTTGCGGCAAAAGCGTTCCCGCCAGCGAGGGTTCACTTTGGTCGAGCTGATGGTGTCATTGGTTGTGTTGGCGCTGATGATGCAAATGATGCTTGGTGGTTTGCGGTTCGGAACACGTGTGTGGGAGCGAGTCTCGGAAACCGCAGAGCAAGTTGATCAGGTCGTCACAACCCAGCGCTTTTTGCGCAATCAACTGAACGAGCTTTCCCAACCAAACCGCACGCAACAAGGGCAGGGAAATCAGGTTCAATGGTGGTTTTCGGGCAAAAGATCAGAGATGACCTTTGTCGCCCCCTGGCGACTGGCGTATTCATATACCGGTATGTACAGGTTCAGGTTGTGGATCGAGCGCGGCGGCGACACCAGTGCTTTGCATGTCAGTTGGCACCCCGACACCGAAACCAAACTGTCGGCGGCTGATCTAAAAGCGCTTTCGGGCGAACGTGTTCTGCTGACAGATGTGGCAGATTTTGACTTGTCGTACTATGGCGCTTTGCATGTCGACGAAGAGGCAAGGTGGGCGCCTCAATGGACGAATTCCGCTCGAACACCAAACTTGGTGCGCATAAACGTCAGCTTTGGATCAAAAGACAAGTTTTGGCCGGAAACGGTGATCGCATCGCATCATTGAGCATAAGCAATATCACGGGTTATTCCCGCCAAGCCAAGATTACCATTTGACGGACGCAGCAGAAAACGTTCAATAGCCCCATGACAAGACGCCCCACCATTTTGGACAGCTTGGCTGCGATCGCACTTCTTGCTGCTCTGGTTGCGGTTGTTGTTTTTGCTGTGGTCATGCCGGTTCGAGATTCAATTAACGGTTTCGACAGAACGTTCGCAGAAGATATGCGCATGATTGAGCGCCTGTCCGCTGGCAGTTCCTCAATCGACAAATACCGCGAAGCCATCAGTGTACTGGAAGCCCAGATTGCCGAGGATGATCGGTACATTAAGGCAGACTCTGACGCGTTGGCATTCGCGGCTTTGCAGCAGTTGGTGCAAGCCGTTATCGCCGACAATGGCGGGACAATGCGCAGCATCCAGAACGTCGAGGTTGACCCCAAAGGGCATGAACGGCCTGTGTCCGTGCGCGTAATTGCATCTGCGACCTATCCTGTGCTGATTGAGCTGCTTGCCGAGTTAGAGTCCAATCGCCCCTACTTATTCGTGGACGGATTGTCGATAAAAGCTCCGGCGACTGGGCGCGCTGTCACCGACTGGGCACCTCTTTCGGTTCAGTTTGAAGTTGTTGCGTTTCTTTCGCCGGTGGTTCAATAAACAGAGGCGGTTGTACGCCACGGCGCTGGCCCGCAGCAGCTCATGTTGAGGGGCTAAAATTGGCGACGATCCCTGAGTTTGCGGCGATCAGGCAACTTGCCCACTGCCGGAGCGTGCCTTCAAAAATTTGCCGGTGGAAATTCATCGGCACCCCCAGCGATTGTTGCGTATTTAGGTTGCATCAACGTCATTGTAGAGTATTGTATCTGGAAGCTTTTCAATCGAAAAGTCCAACGAAAATGCGCGGTCAACGCGTTGTGCGGGCAGTAGTCGTTTCCTTTTCAGCAAGGCAATTGCTGCCCATGGCATAGCTAATGGCCCTGAAAACTTGTTTTCGCGGCCCGATGAGAGAGTAAAGCGCACCCCATGGCACGTTCCTTGTCTGCCCGAGTGACAGCCCTGCTTCCGAATTGTGTCGCGCTTCTTTGCCTTTTGGTGATTGCTGGCTGCGCTGATCTGACAGGTGAAAAAGCAGGCGATTTCAGCCTTAAAATGCCGAGATCACTGGCGCGTGACGAAAGTGGCAGACCTGCTGGCTCCAACAGGTTTTTCCGTGGCGAAATGGTTTCTGCAAACGGGTCAGGCGACGCGCTTTCAACGGATGAGTATTTCGATGGAGCAGAATGGGAGCGCCGCTCCGGTATTGTCGAAGACGGGCTTCAGACGTCCAAAAGCGGCGACTCGATCAGCCTGAATTTTGTCGACACCAACATTCGCGAAGTGCTGGATGTTATTTTGACCCGCACGCTAGAGCGAAATTTCTTCCTGGATGAGCGTGTCAAAGGCAAAGTGACGGCTCGGACGTCCAAACCAATTCCGCGTAAGTCTCTTTTGCCAATGCTTGAAAATATATTGGCCCTGAACGGCGCAGCCCTTGTTGAATCCGGTGGCGTGTTGAACATCGTTCCGGTTGGGGCGGTTCCCAGCCTTTCCAAAAAGGTCATTGTTGATCCGCGGTCGCGACCGCTAAGCCCTGGCATTGGGATTTACCTGATCCCGTTGAAATACGTTGCAGTTGCGCAAGTGTCGGAAGTTGTGCGTGGTCAGGTCGGCTCTGGAAATTCATTGGCCGTCGACAAATCTAGAAATATGCTGATCTACACCGGCCCCAGCAACGAGGCGCGCGCAATTGCGGATATGGCCGACGTGTTGGATGTTGATAGCCTTCGCGGGATGTCGTTCGCACTGTTCCCGGTCAAATCAGCGGACGCCGAAGACATCGTTGACGAATTGAAGGTAATGTTGCGCTCAGATGCGGCTGGTCTATCCGGCGATTCCATCGAAATGCTCGCAATTGATCGTATGAACGGAATTCTGGTGATTTCCCCACGGTCTTCCGAGCTGCGGGTGATTGGCCAATGGGTGCGAAAACTTGACCGTTCCAACGCCAGAGCGGGAAGTCGCGTTTATGTCTATTACGCGCGCAACAGCCGCGCCGCAGATTTGGCCGAAGTTCTGTCACAGGTCTTTGAGGACAGTGGACAGTCCATTTCGGCGGCGACAAAAACAAGCCTGGTCGCTCAGGGTTTGGAAGAAACCGAGGTGGGAAGCCCAGAAACTCTTCCGACCGTAAAGGACGCCGGGGCAGTTGTTGAAACCTCGGACAACAGTATCCGGATCGTCGCGGATGAGAGACGAAACGCGTTGGTTATCGTGGCGACCGCACGGCAATACGAACTTATCGAAGCGACCCTTACGCGAATTGATATTATGCCTCTTCAGGTGTTACTTGAGGCAACAATTGCCGAGGTAACGCTTTCCGACGATCTGAAATACGGCCTGCAATGGGCAATCAGCAGCGGAAACTTTAACGCGTCGCGGATCAGTGGAACGACGTCCACACCGTCGTCTTCGTTCCCGGGCTTTAACCTTGTCTACGGAACACCAAGCGCACAGGTTGTCCTGAGCGCACTGGCCGAGGTGACCAATGTTTCGGTAATATCTTCACCACAACTGACGGTCCTGGACAACGAAACCGCGCGTCTGCAAGTTGGTGAGTCCGTTCCGATTTCG
>Ga0316204_10004707_pt1 | contig 23994 bp, 18 predicted proteins | sample 6monrhotite_MG_2_FD_205661 | JGI IMG/M metagenome (GOLD analysis project Ga0316204, IMG submission 205661) | Microbial mat bacterial communities from mineral coupon in-situ incubated in ocean water Damariscotta River, Maine, United States -... | ecosystem: Environmental > Aquatic > Marine >... | reverse complement strand
TCGCCGCCCCCGCGAGCAGCCCGATCACCGACCGCGCGTCCACATCCTCACGCCCCAGCGCCGCGTAGACCGCCGCCCGGTGCGCGGACTCGGCGATCGCCAGCGCCTTGATGAGCGCGTCGCGGGGGGGTGCCGGGGCTGGCCAGCGCCAGCAACAGCAGGGGGCGAGGAGGGCTCGGGGGGTGACACCTGGAGAGACGACCGCCTCCCGGGACGTTACCGCGCCGGCTATGAACAGAACATTCTTCTGCTATCAGCTTGATAATTCGCTATTGACGACCCAAAAATAGCGCAGGTAACGCACCACAAAAACACGGACGAGCGACCGCTTCGCTCATCCGAAACCGAAGAGCAGAGAATGGCCTCAGCGATCATCTATCTCTCGTCAGACATCAATGATGTCAATGCGCTCCGCGATCAGCTGATGACCGGCCGCTCCAAGCCCGAGCCGCTGAAGCTGGACGGCGCTCGCCCTCCGACGGGTCTGAACAAGCTCGCGAAGTACGATGCCGTCTATGTGGTGATGGGCCCGGCGTTACAGGCCCGCCTCACGAGCGACCCCACGCTGATGGATGCCCTGGACGAGGTCGACAGCCAGGCGCGGCTCGTCGCGCTGGACATGGGCGGCCTCAAGGCCCGCACCGGAGGTTCCCGCGCGGACGGCGAGGCGGCCGCCCCGGACTTCAGCGCGCTGTTCGATGAGACCCTGGATATCCACCGACCGGGCACCAGAGTCCAGGTTCTCGTTCCAGCGGCGCGGGAGCTGGAGCAGCCCGAGATCCCCGAGGGGTTGATCGACGGTGAGCTGCTGCTGGCGGCGGAGCTGGTGCCGGAGAGCCGCTCGACCCCTGGCCTCGTTCGGGAGCTGGAGCAGGACAACCTCATCCTCTTGGAGTGGAGCGATGGTTCGACTGAGTGGATGACCGCAGCAGACTACGCGAGCCGCTTCCCGACTGGAGACATCTCCGGCGCACCCCGCTCCCGCCAGCTCGGCGGGCTCCGGCCGAAGCGACTGTTTGTCGAGCAGCTCCGCGGCGCGAAGATCCTGAGAAAGCTGGGCCGGGAGTTGGGCGAGGATGTTGCGGAGGCGCTGGCGGAGCTGGGTGCCGAGACGAGCGTCGTCATCCGGGACGCCTTCGTCCGAAAGCTCACGGGCTTCGTCGAGGACTACCTCGCCTCACGGCGCCTGAAGGCCGAGGACAGCTGGCGTCCGAAGCGGCACGAGAAGTTTGCCCTCCCACCCGATCGCCTCCCCGCCGAGCGCCGGGCTGATGGCGATCTGCTCGAGTTCCAATCGGGCACACTCTACGGCATCAACGACGACGGCGCGCTGATCGACCTCAAAGAGGACGCCAAAGCCTGGGAGGACAAAGACGGCGAGGTGCTGCTCTTCATCCACGGCACACTCAAGCCCACCGAGACCGGCTTCGCCGGGCTGCTTCGGGAGAAGACGGCCTGGGCCGCGCTGCACTATCGCTTCGGCGGGAGGGTGCTCGCCTATCAGCACCGCCAGTGGAGCTTCTCGCCGCTCGAGAACGCGAGCCATCTGCTGGAGCAGCTCAAGAAGAGCGACTTGCTGGGGACCGCTGACAAGCCGCGCAAGATCGTTCTGATGAGTCACAGCCGGGGCGGGCAGGTAGGCGAGCTCCTCTGCGTGCGGCCCGACGAGCCCGCCCCCGCGAGCTGGCCCCAGGTCGACCGGGACGCGCTCGCGAACATCCTCACGCTCTCCGGGCTCCTGGACATCCGCCGCTACGTGCGGGTGGCAGCCACCATCCGCGGCACCTCGTTCCTGACGGGCAACCTCGATCGCTACATCAACGGCTTCATGAGCCTGCTGTCATCGGGGGTCAACGCGTTCCTCCCGTGGGGGAGCCCCATCGTCCGGGCGCTGCACTTCGCGCTCAAAATCCTGCTCAAATACATCAAGCGCCCGGGCGCCGTCCCAGGCCTGGCCTCCCAGCGGCCAACCTCACCGTTCGTCACCTGGCTCAACAGCGCCTCTGGGGCCGCAGCCACGGGTCAGCTCTTCGTGGTCGCCGGGCACTCAACGGTGAAGAACCCCTCCAGCGCACTCCAGTGGCTGCTGTTCGGCCCCATCTTCAAGCGCGAGGACTACAACAACCGGTTCGCCCCCCACGACCACGTTGTCGACACCGACTACATGTGGGGAGGTTGGCCCAGGGCGAAGGGACAGAGCTACCTGCGCATGGTCTCCGGGGCCGATGTCGCGCACGGGAAGTACTTCTCGGACCCCGATCGTCTGGAGCCGATCCTGGCGGCGCTGCGCGGCGACCCCAACGCCGCGACGCGCTTCGACGACCGGGACGTTCGAGACTTCATCACCCCGGGAAAGGTCAGCAGCGAGGCCAGCCGCGGCGGCCTGAAGACCCTGCTGCGCATCCAGAAGCCGCTACAACCGAACACGCTGGGGCCGCGCCACCGCGACGTCGTCATCCTGGTCCCCGGCCTCATGGGCACCCACCTCAAGACCAGCGCGGGCAAGGGCGTGTGGGTGGACATCGACCGGATCATGGCCGGTGCCGCCGAGCACCTTGAGCTGAAGGAACCCTCGCTGAAGACCGCCGGGCTGCTCGAGAGCTACTACGGCGAGTTCGCGCGATATCTCCACACGGTCGGCGGCTACCGGGTCGTCGGCTTCCCCTACGACTGGCGGCTGTCCCTCTTCACGTTGGGTAAGCAGCTCGCCGAGCTCGTCGCCCGGGAGCTGCCGAAGGAGGCCAGCGGAGAGCGCTTCAAGGTCCACATCGCCGCTCACTCCATGGGCGGGATGGTCAGCCGGGCGATGATCACGCTGGATGTTGAGGGGCAGAACACAGCATGGCGGGATCTCAAGGCCTCGGGCGGTCGGCTCCTCCAGGCCGGCACCCCCAACCTCGGCGCCCCGGGGCTCCTCCGGCTCCTCGCGACCGGAGATGACTGGCTGCTGCGGACCCTGAACATGTTCACGGACGGCGACCTGCGGACCCGGATGCGGGACATGGCCGGGCTGCTGGAGATGCTGCCCCGCCCCGACCGCTCCGGTGACTACGTCAAGGACACCGGGAACAGCGACAAGCCGCAGGCGGTCTACCATCGCCAGAGCTGGAACAAGTGGCGGCGGGTGCTGCGCCCGAGCAACCGCCGGGCCATCCCGAGTCAGGAGAACCTGAAGGCGGCCTGGACGAACGTCTGGCGGCTGGACACTCACTCAAGAGTCGACGAGCTCGGCGAGACCCCGACGGACAATCGATACTTCACCTACGTCGCCGGCTCAGCCGACAGCACCATCGCCCGCGTGGATGACAATGGCCGCTTCTACGAGGGGGCTGGTGACGGGACCGTGCCCTGGTGGAGCGCCGGGGTCGACTTCGCCTGGGTAGCCGACGCCGATCACCAGAGCCTCTTCGCCGAGGAGGCGGCGTTCCCTGACTACCTGACCCTCCTCCGAGGCGACGGTCGCCCCAAGATCCTGCGCCGCAAGCGACTCCGGGGCGCGGGCAGCCGCTCATCCGGGTCCGTCGGATACGAGCGGCGCCTCGCTGAGGCGATCCCCGAGTTCGATCGGGTGCCCTCCCGAAGCGAGCTGACCGCGCGACTGCTCGGCGCCGCGCCGCGGGTTCGTGATGAAGACAAGGCGCTGGTGCAGCGAACCTTCCTCGCCTACGTCACCCACGGAGATGTGAGCTCCGCCCGCTGGCCGGTTGCGGTCGGACACTACCTGGGGGAGGACATCCAGTCCGTCGAGCGGGTGCTGGACAAGGCCAGCGGCGATCGACTGAGCGCGCTCTTGAGCACCTCCTCCTACCCCGGACAGCTCGGCCAGCACCTGCTCGTCCCGGGTGAAGATGGCCGCCTCATCCTCGTCGTGGGGCTCGGGAGCCCCGGTGACCTGACCCCCTATCACCTGGGGGAGACCCTCCGAGATGCCTTCATCCAGTACACCCTGAACCGGGAGGGACAGAGCCGGGTCGGCCTGAGCTGTCTGCTCATCGGTGCACAGTCCCTTCGGATCGAGGACTCGGTCTCCGAGATCGTCCGCGGCGTCCTGGAGGCCAACCACGCCCTCTCGCAGCTCGGCGGCCCCTACCTGAACGAGCTGGAGTTTATCGAGCGCTACCAGGATCGTGCCCTGGAGGCGCTGGAGGTGCTGCGCGACCTCAGCCGCTCCGGCCGCAAGACCGAGCGCGTCACCTGTCGACTCGAGGCCGCGCCCACGCTCCGCGTCAGCGAGGGCGGACTGACACACCGCTCGCGGCGGCGGTTCACCGCGGCCTGGCCACACCGCGCGAGGGTCGCGGTCAACAAGATCCGTACCTCGGACGGCGGGGAGGTCCGGCGCATCCAGTTCGAGCTCATCACCCAGCGCGCGCGAGCGGAGGTCAACGCCTTCGAGCCCGACTGGGAGACCGTCAAGGTGCTGATCAACGGCATCCGCGACGACATCACGACGGACACTCTCGCCGGGCGACCCGCAGGCCGGGTGCTCTTCAGCCTGGTGGTTCCGCAGTCTCTGCGTTCGAGCATGAAGGTCCGACTGCCCCTCCAGCTCATCCTGGACCGTGAGGCCGCCTCGGTGCCCTGGGAGATCATGCGGGACAGCGACACCGAGCCCCCCCCGGCGACCCGCTTCGCCCTCACCCGCCAGCTCGGCACCGCGATCTACCGCACGCGCCCACGCGACACACACGCTCGGCGGGTGGTCATCATGGCCGATATCGAGTCCGCGGCGCCGCTGGACGGCGCACACGCCGAGGGGTTGGCCCTGGAGCGGCTGTTCCAGGATCGAGGCTGGGAGGTGGAGTCCGTCATCGGACACGATGCCACCATCCCCACCATCCGCGCTCACCTCACTCCCCCCATGCCCGCGGTGCTGCACATCGCCGCGCACGGCGTCCTTGTGAAGAACATTCACGGCGTTGAGGTCTCCGCGCTCGGGCTGCCCGGCGGTCGAGACGGGGATGTGCCGAGATACCTCCTGCGCGCGGAGGAGCTCGCGCAGCTCGATCCCCTGCCCCAGCTCGTCTTCCTCAACACCTGCCACAGCGGCCGCATCGCCGACGGCGACGCGGCCCTGCGCTCACACGGGACCGTCTTCGCGCCGGATATCGCCACAGGGCTCATCAGCGCGGGGGTCCGCGCGGTGGTCGTCACCGGCTGGGAGGTCGACGACGACGCCGCGCTGCTGTTCGCGCGGACCTTCTGGTCACAGATGTTGGACGGCGCGGTGCTGGGCGAGGCGCTGCTGGAGGCGCGCTACCAGACATGGAAGGCCTTCCCGGATCTGGACACCTTCGGGGCCTACCAGGCCTACGGCGACCCGGGCTTCCAGCTCCGCCGCCCCCCGGTCGGGCGCCCGCACTTCGGCTCGCGCCGCGCCGTCCTGGACGAGCTGGAGCGCGTGACCCACGGGGCCGACCTCCGCACCGATCAGTTCAAGGCGCTCCGCGCGGTCGAGGCCGCCATCTCCAAGCGCTGGTACAACGACGCGGAGATCAACCTGCGGCTGGGCGAGGGGTGGATGGAGGCAGCCTCCGCGGAGGGGTACGACGACTCGGGCAAGGAGTCCATTCGCGCGCTGTATCGTGCGCTCCAGTGGTTCCAGCGCGCCTCGACCCGTGAGGGCTCCAACCTGCGGGGGATCGAGCGGGCGCTGGAAACCTGGAACCTCATCTTGGAGAGCTGGAAGCACGCGGACAAGCAGCACAGCACCCAGCGGCGCGACCTCTTCCGCGTCCTCTTCGACTACACACCGTCCAAGAAGACGGCCCCACAGCAGAGCCTCCCGCAATTCCTCCATGGAGCGGCGCTCAGCGAGGCGCTCTGTGACTGCTATATCGAGCTCTTCCAAGTTCCAGAGGACTCCGAGTGGGGGTTCCCGCACCGACTGGAGCGGATGTGGTCGCCGCACCGCGTCCGGGAGCTGATCGAGTCGCTGAACGAGAGCCTGGAGAAGACCGTGGGGCGCCTCCAGCTCCTGGGGGACGCCCACATGGCGCAAGCCGAGCGGCTGGACAGCTGGTCCGCTGCCTTGAAGCACCTCGAGGAGGCCCAGCGCAGCTACAGAGTCATCGTAAAGATGACGCAGCACCTCGCCCTGGAGACCTTCAGCGCCAGCAACCACCAGCAGCTTATTCAGACGCCCCACTGGGAGATCGCCCTCTACTTCCTCCTGAAGTACGACGGCACCGAGGGCGTGCTGAGTTCATTCTCCGACGACCGGAAGGACAACACTTCGCTCTCCGACGCGTCCGTGGAGGCGACCCTGAAGGCGCTGATCACCCTCTATGAACACATGCCTGAAGAGCCCCGCGATGGTGAAGCGCCGCCAGAGACACACGAGGTCGTCGCCGACCTCGTCGCCGAGCAGTCGGAGGTGGATGATGACCTGCAGCCGGTGTGGTTGACCCGCGATGTCGTGAGCTTCGTGTACCGGATGCTGTTGATCAAGCTCACGGGCAACTACAAACGGGACATCAGCCCCACCCCGGACATCTTCACCTACACGAGCGACAGCGACCCGTCGATTACCCAGACCGCGCCAGGCTCGTTCAGCAAGTCGAGCGCCTACATCAAGAAGCGCTGACGAACTCATCCGGGCGGCGCGCTGTCCTCCAGGCGCGCCCGATCCGATCCCCGGTCCGGCTCACGCCGAGAGGACCGATCATCGCCGCCACTCTGTTGCTCGCGCTCAGCGCGTGCGTGCCCCACGCCGGGTTGGATCGAACCGTCAGCGCGGACGCGCCGCCGACGGACTCCGCGTCCGCGACCGATCCCACAGCCCCGGTCGCGGGCTTCGAGGCCCCGGCGCTCCTGCTCGGGGCCTACAGCCCGGACTACCTCGGGACAGCCGATGGGGTCCAGCGGCAGCTCTCGGCCATGGACGCCGAGGCCGGACAGCGCGTCACCTTCGGCGGTGTCTTCGTCGGGCTGGAGGATCCCAACCCCGCCTACGACATCCCGGCGGTGTTCAGCGCCCTCACGGAGGCCGGCTACACCCCCTTCATGAACCTCGCCGCCGGCCGCGACCTCGCCGCGATGGCTGACGGCGAGTACGACGATGAGCTCCGCGCGATCGCCGAGGCCACCGCCACCTGGGCCGCCCAAACGGATGACCCGCTGGTCTTCGTGGCGCCGCTGCCGGAGATGAACGGTGACTGGGAGGCCTACGGCGAGGAGCCCGAAGCCTTCAAGCGCTTCTTCGCCCGCCTCCAGGGCGTCTACGCCGGCGCGGGCGTCCCCGGCGACACGATCCGCTGGGTGTTCGCCCCCAACGGCTGGAGCCGCGAGGGTCATGAGTTCGAGGGCTACTACCCCGGCGATGAGCTCGTCGACGTCATCGGCTTCAGCGCCTACCAGTGGGGCGGCTGCGGCGACGGCGGCTGGCAGACCCCGGAGGAGGTCTACGGCCCCTACCTGGAGCGCATCGCGGCCATGTCACCGGACAAACCGATCGTCGTCACCCAGACCGCCGCCACCAGCGTCGGCGAGGACGGCGCGCCGAACGAGGCCGCCAAGGATGACTTCCTGGAGGCCAGCTACCACCTGCTCGCCGACACACCGCAGGTGCTGGGGGTGATGTACTTCAACCTGGACAAGGAGTGCGACTGGTCGGTCTATCGGGACGGTGTGATCTCCAGGGGCTACCGCGCCGGCGCCAACGCGCTGGGGGTCGACTACCTCTCCCCCGCCGAGCTCTCCGCCGTCCGCTGACGCACCACCTCGAGCCCCCGCTCCAGCACCTCATCCCGCCCCTCACGGACGCCGGCCATCGTCCTCACGGCCGAAATCGTCGGCGTAACCCCCGTGAGGTGCTGCTGTGATCCGTCGTGCTTGAGCACCTTCATCCCGGTCCAGGAGATGTGCCAGCCCGCCGGCAGCGGGGAGGTGTTCACGTTGCCGTTGGCTCCCGCCGAGGGGCCGCCGACCAGCTCCCCCAGCGAGTAGCCTTCGACGAAGCCGAGCACGGACTCCGCGTAGCTGATGGCCCGACCGCTCACGAGGAACACCACCTCGCCGCCGATGTGCGGCTTCGCGGGCTCCAGGCTCCACCCCGCCGGGGACCACCCGGCGACGACGCCGTCCGGTCGGTTGATCTGCGGGATGTGCATCCACTCGTGATCATCCGCCTCGGTCAGGAGGTGGTTCAGGATCTGGTAGACGTCGTCCCCGGGATAGGCGCGCAGGTCGAAGACCACCCCGGGCGCGGCCGCGAGCTCGTCCAGCGCGGCCTCAAGCGCCTCCCAGGGCACCCGGTTCAGGTCCACGACCATCACCCCATCATCCAGCGTCTCGATGATCGATCGCTCCGTGAGCGGCGGCGGCCTCACGTCACCGTAGCTCAGCGTCACTTCAGTGGTCGCTGGCTCGGCCGGCTCGCGCTCGCCCTGCTCACTCACATCCCCCATCGCCTCACGGACCAGCGACCAGCTCACGGACTCGCCGACAGCGCCCCAGCTCAGGTGCTCCGCGCCGATGGCCTCCTTGAACTGCGTCGAGCCGGACAGATGAGCCAGCCTCGCCTCAAAGTGCTCACCCGCCGACACCCCATCCACCGCCGTGAGCACGTCCCCGCGACGCACCCGCTCGTCCGCCGAAGACAGCACCACCAGCGCGCCCTCCACCCGCCTCACGGCCACCGGCAGTGAGCCCCGCGACGCGGGCTCGGGCGAGTGGACGTGGCCGTGGCCGTCCTGCAACGCGGCCACCATGAGCGACATCGTCTCCATCAGCGGCGCCCCATCCAGCGCCCCCTGCAGCGCGTCGTCGAGCTGCGCCTCCCAGTCGACATCCACCACCTCGAAGTATGGGTAGAAGTGCTGGAGGATGTTCCACCCGACCGCGACGACCGCCAGACGCGTGGAGAGCTCCGACGCGTCGTCGCAGGGCGGCATGGGCGGCGGCGTGAGCTTGGACTTCGGCAGCGTCGCGCCGTCGTCTGGCAGCAGGAGCGGCACCCGCGCCGTGAGGCCCCCTCCCAGCGCGTAGACATCGCCGCCGGGCTCGGGGATGACATCAAAGGCGGGCTCGACGGACACTGTCTCCCGCCAGAGACGCAGCCCGCGTCGCATGTCCGAGGGGAGCCAGCGCGTGCCCCAGTGGTAGCCCTCCCCCTCGACGTCCCAGCCCCGGACTCTCTGGCGCTCGAAGTCCGCGCCCTTCAGCCGCAGCTCGGACCAGCCGCCGTCCTCCTCCACCTCGAGCACGACCTCATCCAGCCAGCCCTCACCGTCCCCGACCAGGTAGGCGCCGACCGTCAGCGTCTCCGCGTCCTCCGCGAGGAGCATCTCGACGCTGTAGGGCGTCCAGTCCAGCTCCCAGATCGGCTCCGAGCGCTCCACATCCGTGCCATAGGGCCGGGTCGACTTCATCCAGATCTGGAGGCGTGAGCCCGCGGCGATGCGGACGTCCGCGCTCAACCTCACGCGCCTCCCCCGCAGCTCCGCCACCTCGACCGACTGCGTCACTGTGACGAACGGATCCCCCGGGACGGGACGCGCTGCTGTTCGACCGGCGCGCACGCTGGTGTAGACGTTGGAGTTCGAGTGCCCCCAGCCGTGGTGCTGCCACGCGGTCCAGTCGTCGGACTCCGGCAGCTCCACCGGCGCGGGCGCGGGCTCACCCTCCAGCCAGATCTGCGCCGTGGGTGCCAGCGGCGCGACCAGCTCACTCAAGACCTCCTGGAGGGCGGCGGGATCCGAGGCCTCCTGGATGGCCGCGGCGCCGTGGCAGGCCCAGGCGTCCATGTCCGCGGCCGCGATCTCGTCCGAGGGGTGGAACCAGCGCACATAGCCATAGAGCTTCGCCCAGGCGTGAGCGCGTTCGAGCTCCCAGGTCGCCTCGTCGGCGCCCGGGAGCTCGGGAGTGTCAGCCTGGGTGGCGGTCATCAAGAGGAGCAAAGCAAGCATCACGCGCTCGGTCGGGGCCTGCCTGGTTTTATCCCCTCCAGCCGCTCACCGTCGGCGAAGCCTGGTGAGGACCGTGAGACCGGCCAGCCCCAGCACACCCAGGCTCAGGAGCGGCAGCACATCGCCGACCCGGCTGTAGAGCGTCGGGACGCGGACCGACGGCACCCGGGCCATCATCACGCGCTCCTCATCCTCGAACCAGCTCATGGTGCCGCGGGCGCGGCCGTAGGCGTCGTAGGCGCCGCTGGTGGCCCAGCGGACCGGGCGCAGCACGGAGTAGCCGCCCTCGATGCCGCGAACGGAGGCCATCTGCGTGTGGTACGGGTCGATGCCGCGCCAGTCGCTGGACGGCACCACCACGAGCCCCGCGTCCTGCTCGGCGTGAGCGCGGCCGACGGCGGGGAAGTCGTAGTCGTAGCAGATGGCCCCGGCCGCCCGACCGTAGGGGCGCTCCAGCACCTCGCTGGGGGCCTCACCGGCGATCGAGCCCTCGCCGGGGACGGGGTGATGCTTGAAGTAGGTCTGCGCGACGCCGTCGGGGGTGAGCCAGACGTACTTGTTCTCGAAGCGCTTCATCCCGTCCAGCGGCACCACATAGGCCATCACCAGATCCGCGCCGTGCGCGTCGACCAGCGCCTGCCCCCGGGCAATCAGCGCGTCCTCGACCGCCGCCTCGACCGCCGTGGCGCCCTCGTTCCAGGCCACGAGCTGCGCGCCGCGAGTCATGGCCAGCTCGCTGCGGACGAAGAGCGCGTCGTTCGCCGCGTCCAGCTCCGCCTGGGGCGGCAGGCCGCCGCCGTCCAGCCCGATATCAGTGACCACCGCGGCCACCGTCACCATCGGCCCCTCCGCGGTCTCCGAGAGCCGCACCACGCCATAGAAGTGGGCGCAGGCGACCAACACCGCGGTCCCCAGCGCCGCGAGACGCCAGCGGCCACCCATCGTGCCAGCGCGTCCGTCAGTACTGCCATCAATATTGACGGCGATCACCGCGGCGGCGAGCGCCATCAGCCAGGCGATGCCGGAGAGCCCGAACAACGACACGGTCTGCAGGAGGGCGAGGTTGTCGATCTGGGTATAGGCCGCGGCGCCCCAGCTCCCCATCTCGGAGGTGTTGGCGCCGACCCACTCCCCAACGACCGCCAGCGACGGCAGCAGCGCGAGCCCCCAGCCGTCCCCCAGCCGCCGGCGACCCGCCTCGAAGAGCAGGTAGAGCGCGGTCACGCCCAGGGCGGCGGGCACCGAGAACATCGGCGCGAAGAAGACCGGGATGGGCTCGGTGATGATGCCCACGAACTGAAACAGCGCGCCGACCTGGAGCGCTCCGGCGAGGAGCAGGCGGCTGCGCCAGCCGGAGGTGCGGCGCAGGTAGAGCAGCCACGGCACCGGGGCCACCCAGGCCAGCGGCGCGATGTTGTAGCGCATCCCCGAGAAGGCCAGCAGCAGGATCCCCAGCGCCAGCAGCGCCTTGTTCGGCAGGGGGCGCGCCGCGGAGTCATCAGGCGTCGCGTACGCGGCGGGGCTCGCGGTCAGGGTCGTCACTTCACACCTCGCGCGCCGGCCCAGATGAGCCGGAGCTGTTGTTGATAGACCGGGCCGATCAGCGCGGGCTGGCTCGGACCGAGGATCAGCGGGACGCCAAAGAAGGCGCTCGCGACCGCCACGGTCAACGCCTGGACGTCACTGCCTTCGGGCAGCTCACCGGCGGCCACAGCGCGCGCCAGCATCGCGGGGAGGATCCCACCCAGCCCGCGATCACTCAGCGCCATCACGTCCTCCGCGCCCGGAATGAAGAGCATGCGCTCGGCGCGCTCCACCGGCGCCAGCTCCAGATCGACGGGCATCCTCGCCTGGTGAGCGATGGTCTCCAGCATCAGCCGGGGGCGGGGCGAGATGTCCGCGGCGGTGTCGGCGAACAGCGCCTCGATCGCCCTGAGCGGGCTCTCGTGCAGCGCCTCGACCTGAGCGGCCAGGTGCCCCACCTTCAGCGACCAGAGCTGGATGAAGCGGGTCAGCAGCGCCGGCTTGTTGGGGAAGTAGTTGAAGAAGGTCGCCTGGCTGATGCCCACCTCGCGGCACAGCTCATCGACGCCGATGTCTTCGAGCTGGCGGGTTTCGAGGCGTGTAGTCAGAGCCTCGACGAGGCCCAGGCGGGTGCGAGCGCGCTTCTGCTCTCGCAGCGGGAGGTCGTTGAATGATGTTGTCATGAAAAATATATAGGCAACTCTAAAATTAGAGTCAACTAAAAATTAGTGCTGACTATAAAATTCTTCCACCCTCGCTTGAACAAGTGACGCGATAATTGCGTTTCAGCGCAGCCAGGCTCGCGGGTCTACCCTGCAAACCGGAGGATTCATGACGCGTACCGCACTCGCCACCGCCCTGATCGCGGCCGCCCTCGCCGCAACCGGCTGCACCGACAGCGACGCCATGAGCGGCCTGGAGGCCCTCGCGGCACTGCAGGAGGTCAACCAGTCCTCACGCGGCCAGCAGGCGACCAGCGCCCCCATTGAGATCAGCACCGACTTCACTATCGGCGACGCCATCGAGAGCGCCGCCGAGACCATCGCTGAGTTCTGGGAGAGCCAGGCCGATTGCACCGAGGTGACCGTCGCGGGCAACACCGTCACCATCGACTACGGCATCCTGGAAGATCCCTGCGTCTACAACGGCTACACCTACGCCGGGATCAACACCGTCGCCGTGGAGAGCACCGACGCGAGCTCTCTGGAGGTGGTGCACACCTGGACCGGCTTCACCAACGGTGACGTGATCCTCGACGGCGAGGGTGTGGTCACCTGGAGCAGTGAAGACCTGACCCGCCGGGTGGTCACCGAGCACACCTGGACCGACCTGTCCACGGACGAGACCGTGGATGTCTGGGGCGATCACCTCCAAGGCCAGCTTGAAGAGAACGTGACCATCTGGAACTCCGGCTTCACCATGGAGGGCAGCCGGGAGTGGCTGAGCTCCGCTGGTGAGTGGACGCTGGACATGTCCGAGCTGGAGCTGCGCATGGTCGATCCCGCTCCCCAGGCCGGCAGCCTGAGCGTCATCAACCCCGACGGCAAGACGCTGGATGTGGTCTACGAGCGCCTCGACGACAACACCATCCAGGCCATTCTGAGCGGCCTCCGGACCGGCGATCGCGTCTACCACATCTCCAGCTACGGCCAGTACGAGGACGTCACAGACGGCTGAAGCCCCCGGATCCCTGAAACACGCTCCAGCCGATCATGATCGCCGACAGGGCGGCCACGCCCGCCCAGATCAGCCGCCAGAACCAGCGGTCTCGCGACCGCAGTCGATCCAGCTCGCGGGCCTGCTCCAGGCTCACGGGCACGCGCCGCAGCCCGAGCGCCGCGGGCAGCGCCGCGGCCAGCCCGTGGTCCACCGCGGCGTAGACCACCTTCCGAAGTTCGTCCTCGTCATCGGGCCGCCTGCGCCAGAGCTCCGTGGCGAAGATCACCAGCGACAGGCCCCCGGACGGCCGCTTCTCCAGCGACGCCAGCCCCCACCACGCCCGACGCTCGTCGATCACCACGTCCAGCTTGAGCCGCTTGAGCGACCACTGCTGTCGCCTCGGAGGCAGCTCGCTGGCGGCGGCGTCCAGATCCGAGGCCTGCCCCAGCGCCCAGGCGAGGGCCGCGCCGGTCCCGTACGCGCCCACGAAGCGAGGCAGCAGGTTCTGCATCACCTCCCGCTGGCGCACCTTGGCCATCCACGTGACTGAGTCCACCCAGTCACCGTCCATGCTCCTGGCGCGCACGGCGGCGCCGAGATCCCCCGACATCAGCAGGTCGTAGGCATCCTTGATGCGAACAAACCGCTTCTGAGCGTCCGGATCATCCTGGTTCAGATCCGGATGGTGAACCCGCGCCAGCCGCTTCCAGGCCTTCTTGATGTCCTCTTCGGAGGCACCGGGCTCCAGCTCCAGCAGCTTGTAGGGATCCACGACGCTCCGTCTACTCCGTCGGGCAGCCGATCCAGACGTCGTCCACCGTGTGATTGGCGGTGTAGAGCCCCGTGCCTGCGCCGAAGCCGAACATCACCTCCTCAAGGTCGTAGCCGTCAACGGTCCCGCTGGCGACCTCAGCCCCATCAATCCAGAGCGTCCAGTCGCCCATAGAGAAGGCGATCTCCACGGCCTGGGGGCCCTGACCGTGGACGTCCTCCACCTCGTACCAGAGGTGGTTCATGTCCGAGGTATCGATGAGCGCGATGTGCTCGGCGTCGACGGGATCGCCCGCGTCGCGGTTGCTGTAGGTGTCCCACTCGAAGGCGTAGCCCTCGAAGTACCGGAGGGCCAGGCTGCCGCCGTCGGCGCCCACGATGGTGGGGTCCGTCTCGTTCAGGAAGGCGAAGGCCATTCCGTCGGCGTAGGGGCTGACGCCCCCGCTGATGTCGACCGTGAAGCCCGCGCCCCACACATCGCCGGGCTGCAGCGCCGTGAAGAAGGCGGTGCCGGCCTGACTCTCGGCGCCGGTGGTCAGCGAGAGGTAGCCGTTCGGGCCGTCCCAGAGCTGCTCGGCGTCACCGTTGATGGAGAGCGCCGCGGGGTCGACGGCGTCCGAGAAGTCGCTCTCGAACCAGGGGGGATCGACGGCCCCGTCGCAGTCATTGTCCAGCCCGTCGCAGACCTCCACGGCGCCCGGGTTGATCTCGGGCCCGGTGACCGGGTCGTCGTCGCAGTCGACGTCGCTCATGTAGCCGTCGCCGTCCGCGTCCGTGATGCTGAGGGCGTCCTCACCGTCGCAGTCCTGATCGACGCCGTCCTCGGGGATGTCCACCGCGCCCGGGTTGATGGTGTCGTCGCCGTCGTCGCAGTCCCCCGGCTCGGCGGTGTAGCCCTCCGGCGCACGACAGGCGGGCTCGAAGTCGGACTCGTCACCGTAGCCGTCGCCGTCCGCGTCTCGGAACCACACCTCCAGCGAGTCCGCGAAGTCCTCATCCACGCCGCCGTCACAGTCGTTGTCCGCCTCGTCGCAGACCTCCTCCGCGCTCGGTCGGATCTCCGGGTCGGTGTCATCGCAGTCGCCGGAGTTGCTCTCGTAGCCGTCGATGGGTGCGCAGGCCTGCTCGGAGGCCCCGAGGTCGCCGAAGCCGTCGCCGTCGCTGTCGGCGTACCAGGTCTCGGATACCCCCTCATCGACGCTGCCGTCGCAGTCATTGTCGACCGTGTCGCAGGCCTCCACGCCGTCGGGGTTCACGCCGGCGTCAGCGTCATCACAGTCGTCCCCGTCGGCGCCGCCGGAGAAGCCGTCGCCGTCCTCATCCTGAGTGACGTCGCCGTCGCCGGTGGTGTCCTTGTCGCCGCAGGCGGCGAGAGTAAGCAGCAGCCAGAGTGTCACTTCGCGCTCCCGGTACAGCCGGCGCCGGGGCCAGCGAAGAGGATGTCCGATCTTGAGCGTCACTCTACCGGCTGCAACAAACCGCGTCTTTCTGAACTTCGCCATTGGAGCGCCAGGAGAGAACTATGGGCTCACCAACAGCCGAGGTGACCCATGACTCTCCAAGACAAGAAAGTAGTCCTGACCGGAACCTTCACCGGCGCCTCCCGCAAGGCGCTCGCCGGCCAGCTGGCGGCGATGGGCGCGAAGGTCTCGGGCGGCGTCAGCGGCAAGACCGACTACCTGATCGCCGGCAGCGCCGCGGGCTCCAAGCTCTACAAGGCCAACGAGAAGGGGGTGAGCGTGCTGCACGAGCCCCACCTGAAGATGCTGCTGAGCGGCACGCCGCTGGAGGAGGTCGCCGCGCTGGCCGAGACCTTCTACACCCTCGACTTCCACCGGGGCGAGCCCCCGGAGCCCACCTACAACGTGCGCGGCGGCGCGGCCCCCGGCTTCGACAAGGGGCGCTGGCCCCGCGAAGGCACCCGCTACTGGGACCACCTCTTCACCATCGACCTCGAGACCGCGCCCGCGCTCAAGGTCTTCTACCCGGGCAAGCGCACCCTCTCGGGCTTCACCCGCGATCGGAGCGAGGTCGACATGTACAGCCTGGCTCGGCGCTTCGCGAGCGACGTCCAGCTCTACACCAGCACCCAGGAGGCGATCGACGCCTGGGACGGCAAGTCGATCCGCGGCAAGCGCCAGGAGCACTCCGGCTGGTTCACCCCGGTGGCTCACCCCGCCTCCGAGCTGGAGGAGCACTTCGGCCGCACGCGCCTGCTGGGGCACGTCCCCTGCTGGATCCAGGGCGAGGATCACCGCGACACCTTCCTGATGCAGCTCGGCGAGGAGATGAGCGTGAGCGGCGACGGGCTCGTCTACTTCTTCAGCGACGCGGTGTTCTCACAGGTGAGCTGATCAAGGCTCCAGCACGGCCCAGTGCGGGTCGTCCGCGATCCAGCCGAGGATGTGGTCGACGAAGGCCCGGACGGACGGCTTGAGCAGCCGCTTGTCCGGGTAGACCAGGGCCACCTGAGAGCTCGCCCCCAGCACACCGGGCAGCACCGACACCACGCTGCCCTCCGCCATCGCCGCGCGGACGATCATGGCGGGCAGCATCGCGATCCCCATGCCCCGGCAGGCGGCGTCCAGCAGCAGGTGCACGTCATTGGAGACGAGGCGGCCCTCGACGCGGAGCTGCCCCCCGTCGTGCAGCGGCCAGTGGGTCGCGGGCCGCGCGCCCTGGGCGAAGCCCACCAGGCACTCGTGCCGCTCCAGATCAGCGGGGCTCGCGGGCGCCCCCAGCCGCTCCAGGTACGCGGGCGAGGCCACCGCCAGCACCTCCGAGGACAGCAGCCGGCGGGCGATGAGCCCCGGGTCGATGTTCACGCCCGCCCGCCACGCGACGTCGATGTTGTTGGCGATCATGTCCTCGTGGCGGGTCGAGCTGATGAGCTCCAGCCGCACCTCCGGAAAGCGCGTCACAAAGGAGAGCAGCACCTCACGGAAGCGCGGGCTGTCCAGCGGAGGCGCGGAGACCCGCAGCAGCCCGCGGGGGACGTCGTCGCTCCTCCGCACGGACTGGGCCGCGATCGCCACCGCCTGCATGATGGAGCGGGCGTGGTGGTACAGCTCCTCTCCGGACTCCGTGAGCTGGAGCTGACGGGTGGTGCGGTGTATCAGCTTGACGCCGAGCCGATCCTCAAGGCGCGCCAGCCGGCGGCTCACGGTCGCGCGCGGAAGCTCCAGCTCCTGCGCCGCCCCGGAGATGGAGCCGGCGTCGGCGATCTGCACGAAGGACTGGAGCTCGCTTGTCTCTGGGGCTTCTCTCATTTGAACGATTTTATATCAGATGGAACCCATTATTGCGCAATTGATACATCATTCCTTAAAGAGTAAGTTCTTTACATACACTTCAAGGAGCCTGAAAATGAACGCTCGAACCATCGGATACTGGGCAACCACCGGCCTCCTCGCCTTCATGATGTTCGGCAGCGGTGCCGCCAAGATCGCCGGCGTCGAGGATCTCGTGAAGAGCATGGAGCACCTGGGCATGCCCCTCTACATCATGCCCCTGCTGGGCGCCTGGTACATCGGCGCGGGGCTCTCGCTCCTGGCTCCGGGGCTCGCCCGGCTGAAGGAGTGGACCTACGCCGGCATCGTGTTCGCCATGACCGGCGCGGTCTTCTCCCACCTCTCCGTGGGTGACCCCCTCGCGGGCTCCGCGCCCGTCTTCGTCATCCTCGCCCTGGCCGCCGCCTCCTATGTGCTGCGCCCCAACAGCCGCCGCCTGGACACCGTGAGCGCGTCCGGCGCCGTCGATCTGCAGCCCGCCAGCGCCCTCTGAGCCCTCGCTTGTCCCGCTGAGCCCTCTCTGATTCTTCGCTGACAGTCCTGGAGTACACGATGTCCATCGACCTCTTCACGCCCTACACCCTCGGCCCGTTCTCGCTCCCCAATCGCGTCGTCATGGCCCCCATGACCCGCTCCAGGGCGACCGCGGACCACACGCCCACGCCCCTCATGGCCGACTACTACGCGGCCCGCGCCGACGCCGGCCTGCTGATCACCGAGGGCACCTCCCCCGCCCCCGAGGGCACGGGCTACGCACGCATCCCCGGCCTCTGGAGCGACGAGCAGATCGCCGGCTGGAGGGTGGTGACTGACGCGGTGCACGCGGCGGGCGGCCGCATCGCCGTTCAGCTCATGCACACCGGCCGGGTGGGCCACCCCGACAACCTGCCCGACGGCGCGGAGATCCTCGCCCCCAGCGCGGCGGTCCTCGAGGGTGAGATGTATACGGACCAGGCTGGCCCCCCCCCCCCCCCCCCCCCCCGCGCCATGACCGCCGACGAGGTCGAGGCGGCCGTCGAGGGCTACGTGACCGCCGCCCGCAACGCCGTCGCCGCCGGCTTCGACATGGTCGAGCTTCACGGCGCCAACGGCTACCTGATCGACCAGTTCATCAGCCCCAACGTCAACCAGCGTGACGATCAGTGGGGCGGTGACATCGAGGGCCGCGGGCGCTTCGCCCTGGAGGTCGCCCGGCGCACCGCGCTGGCCATCGGAGCTGACCGCGTCGGCATCCGCCTGTCCCCCTTCGGCGTCTTCAACGGCATCACCCCCTGGGAGGGTCTGGACTCCGACTTCATCCACCTCGCCCAGAAGCTCGGCGCGCTGAGCCTCGCCTACCTCCACATCGTCGACCACAGCAGCATGGGCGCTCCGCCCGTGTCCGAGGCCGTCAAGTCCGGCATGAGCGAGGCCTTCGGCGGGACCATCATCCTCTCGGGCGGCTACGACCGCGCCCGGGGCGACGCCGACCTCGCCGCCGCGAAGGGCCACCTCGTCGCCTACGGCCGCCCCTACATCTCGAACCCGGATCTCGTGACGCGGCTGCGTACGAACGCCGAGCTCAACGCGCCCGACTTCGAGACCTTCTACACCCCGGGCGAGAAGGGCTACACGGACTACCCCACCCTCGGCGGGAGCTCCTCGACGGTGTAGCGCGGGGTGATGTGCTGGGGACAGTTCACGTCCCAGGCCTCGATGTGGAAGACCAGCACGCGCTGTGGGCTGGCCCGGTACTCCGGGTCGCTCACGGCCGCGAGCAGCTCGGGGTCGCCCTCGATGAACTCCGCGCGGCCCCACACCTTCACGCGGCGGCGGCTGGGGTAGTCCATCAGGAAGAGGAAGGCCCGATCGTTCTCGCTCAGGTTGCCGAGCGAGATGTACTGCCGGTTGCCGCTGTAGTCCGCGAAGGCCAGCCGCCGCTCGTCCAGCACCTTCAGGAAGCCCGCGGGGCCGCCGCGATGCTGGATGTACGGCTGGCCAACCGCCGAGGCCGTCCCGATGTAGAAGCTGTCCCGGGCGGCGATGAAGGCAGCCAGATCCGGGGTGATGGTGTCGCCCCAGTCCCGGCGCTGCATCGCCCGGTCGTACTGCTCGCGGGAGCCGCGCTCGATCTGCGCCTGCTTGACCGCGTCCGTGAAGCCGACGTCGCTCCTGTACCTGGTGATGGTCATATCAGCCTCACGCGGTCGCGATGAATTCGACCCGGATCCCGCCGGGAATGGCGCACATCATGTGCCGGGTTCCCGCGGCGCCGAGGGCCTCGGGCGCGAACTCAATCGCGACGCCGGCCTCGACCAGGCGCTGGTGCACCGCGTCCAGAGCGGGCTGATCCGGCACCCTGAGGGCGACGTGGTGCAGGCCCACGCAGTTCTTGCGGTCAAAGGGCGTCGCGCCCGCCGGGTCGCTCGCCTGCCAGAGGGTCAGCATCACGGTGCCGTCGGAGACGAACACGGCCGGGTAGGCCGGGCGACCGCCGACCTCCGAGAAGCCGAGCACGTCGACGAAGAAGTCACGGGTCGCCCGGATGTCGGGCACAGTCAGGCCCAGGTGGTGGACGCCGAAGGTCAGGGGAGCAGGAGACATGTTTTCACCTCGTATGCCGCACTGTGACCCGTACAAAAAGACGACACAAGAAGGCGGTTTACAGACTCACTGTCTGCTAAATTGAAACAATGGATAAGCTGACCAACATGGAAGCCTTCGTCCGCGTCGTCGACGCCGGGAGCTTCAGCGCGGCCGCGCGAAAGTGGGGGCGCTCCAAGGCCTCCGTGAGCAAGTACGTGGGCGCGCTGGAGGCCCACCTCGGCGTCAAGCTGCTGCAGCGGACCACCCGCTCACTGAGCCTCACTGACGCCGGCCGCGCCTACCACCAGCGCTGCGTGGATCTGCTGGCGGAGGTCGCGGCGCTCGAGAGCGCGACCCGCTCCGACGACGCCTCTCCGCGCGGCACCCTCCGCGTCACGGCGCCGCCCGGCTTCGCCGCCCTCCACCTCCACCTGATGACCACGGACTTCGTCGCCCGCTACCCGAGCGTAACCATCGATCTGGATCTGACGCATCGCATGGTGGACTTGGTGGCTGAGGGGATCGACGTGGCGATACGGATGACCCGCCCCGACGACGCCTCGCTGGTGGCCAGACGCCTCGCCCCCGCGCCGGTGCTGGCGGTGGCGGCGCCGTCGTATCTGGAGCGGCGCGGCGCGCCGGCGACCCCTGCCGATCTGCTCGCTCACGACTGCCTCGTGGACACCAACTTCCGCGGCCTCGGCCGCTGGCCCTTCGAGGATCGCGGGCGCCGGGTGACCGTCGACGTCAGCGGGCCGCTGCGCGCCAACAACCCCCTCACGGTGCGGGACTGGGCCGTCGCGGGCCTCGGCGTCGCGCTGATCCCCGAGCTGCTCATCGAGGCGGAGCTGACGTCGGGCCAGCTGGTGGAGGTGCTGGCCGGCGCGGTGGCGCTGGAATGGTCGCTCTACGCCGTCACCTCAGGCAGACGGTACCTGCCCGGCCGCGCCCGGGCCTTCATCGATCATATGGCGGCGGCGATGGCCTCCCCCCAGGCGGAGATCGCCCCCCAGTCACGATAATCTCCGAGCGGGGCTTTGACCTTCTTGACGATCCAGCGCTCAAAGAGCCCCAGCTCCTCCTCGTCCAGGATCCCGTGGAAGAGCTTCACCTCCCGGGGGTGGATTCGCTCGGCGACCTCCGCCACCTTCTGCGGCAGGGCCCAGTCCTTCACCAACATCTGGGCGTCTCCGTCGCCCGTCGGACCGCTGGAGAACAACCACACGGGCCGCTCTGCCAGCGCCGCCTCGTTCTTGACCAGGAAGCTCACCGCCTCACGCCGCCAGCGCCCCGCGTAGATGGCGCTCCCCAGCACCACGGCCCCGTAGGCGCTCAGGTCGTCGATGTTCCGGACGTCGCTCACGACGTTTGCGACCTCAGACCGTCGCAGCGCGCTCCCGATCGACTCGGCGATCTCCGCGGTGCCGCCGTGGCGACTTGCGTAGGCGATCAGAACCCGCTCGCTCATGACATCCTCCCATTGCTCGCCACGCTACAAGAGCAAGACGTGTGCCACTGCAATCAGGGGGCTGGGCAGTGATCCTGTGTGAGACTCCCCATCCCACCTGTGCCTTCTGATGATGGAGCGTCGATGTATCTGGAGCCCACCCGAGAGGCCGTGATGGCCTTCCTGCAGCGGGGCCTCACCGGCCCCATCGACATGCTGAACCTCCTGCGCTTCCGTGAGCTCGCGGACTACTCGGCCTCCCCGGAGCTCGCCCCCGAGGCTCCGATCAGCGGGGCTGAAGCGTACCGGCGCTACATGGTTCACACGACCCCCTTCCTGACCGAGGCGGGCGGAGAGCTGATCCTGATGGGAGACGGCGGACACCCGCTGATCGGGCCGACGGACGAGCGCTGGGATCGCGTCCTGATCGTGCGACACGCGGCCCCGCAGGCGTTCCTCTCCTTCGCCTCCAACGCGGCGTACCTCGCCGGACTGGGGCACCGGACCGCCGCGCTGGAGGACTCACGCCTCTTCCCTCTTGTCGTCCGCTCATGACGTTCCCCACCCCTGGTGTCTTGATATCTCACGCTGTGGTGCTGCGGCGAACCGGCAAGCGTCGACAGGCGATCGCGCTCCTCGGCCGGGGCATCGCCCACTACCCGGAGCACACCGCCCTGCGGCTCTCCCGAGCCCTCCTGGCGCGGCGACTGGGGGATGACGAGGGCGCGCTGGCCGACGCGCTGGCCGCCGCGGAGCTACCGCTGGACGCGAACGTCCGGCGAAAGCTGCTGCGGCTGCTGATGGACCTGAAGCGCCCGCTGGCCGCCGAGTCCATCCTCCCGACAGCGCCGACGGACTCCGACGATCTCTGGGCGGCCGCGGAGGTGATGCACACCATCGGGGCCCCGGAGGAGAAGTGGCGGTTCACCCTGGCGGCGGCCCTCGCCGCGCCAGCGGACCACGTCCGCATCGCCCGCAACGCGCGCAGCATCCTCCGCTCGGACGATCCCGCCGCGGCGGCGCGGCTGGCGACCATCGGCCTGAGCGCGCACCCGAGCCACCCCGGCCTGCTGGGGCTCCGCGCGCAGGCGCTGACCGCGATGTCCGAGCCGGAGGCCGTGAGCGCGGCCTCCGCGTGGGAGGCCGCGACCGCCGACGATCCCACGGTGGCGCTCGATGTCTCGCTGGTCTGGCGTCAGCTCGGCGACATCGAGCGCGCCCGGGCGAGGCTACACGCCGCGACCGGAGCGGCCCCGGACAGCGAAGCCATCTGGGCGGAGCTGGCGGAGCTGGCCCTCTGGTCCCTGTCGCTGGAGGAGGCCCGAAGCGCCCTGGAGCGCGCCGGCGATGGCACCACCGCGCTGCGCGTTCGCGGCGCGCTGGCGCTGCTGAGCGGTGACGCTCATGGGGCGCTGACGCTGCTGGACGCGGCGCTGGAGCGCGCCCCGCGAGACGGCGTCGCGTGGACCTGGCGCAGCGAGGCGCTGGTCGAGGCAGGCCGCAACCAGGAGGCCCTCGCGGCCGCCAACGCCGGCATCAAGCACAGCGGCCGCTTCAACCTGCCGGCGCTGCTGAGCCAGGGCATCGCCATCCAGGCCATGTCGCCGAACCAGCGCATCGGCCGGGGCCCCTCCGTGGAGCTGCTCCCGCTGCTGGCGCCGATCTTTGGAGACGGCTTGGAGCTGACCCCCGAGACGCTGAAGGAGGCCCGCCGACGGCTCGGCGGGAACCGCACCCCCGAGGTCACGCTGCTGACCGCCGAGGGCCCGCGGCGGTACACCCACCCGGAGGATCCACGCAGCTCCGCGCGGCTGAACCAGATGGTCTTCAAGATCCGCGGCCGGGCGGCGGCGCTGGAGAGCATGGACGCGCTCGTGGCGCGCCTCGATGGACACCAGCTGGTGCACACCTACCGCGGCGAGCTGGAGCTGTGGTTCGGCAGCCTCGACGGCGCCGTCATCGACTTCAACGCCTCGCTGACCCGGGATCCCAGCACCCGCTGGGCGAAGATCGGCCTGGGCGCGGTCGAGCTGCTGAGCGGTGACCCCGCCGCGTGTGCCGATCGCCTCGAGCGGAGTGATCCCGCCCAGCGCGGCCCCACGGCCTGGATCTACCTGGGCGAAGCGAGGCGGCGCCTGGGCCAGCTCGACGCGGCCGAGGAGACGCTCGGGATGGCGCTGCACACCAGCCGCGGTCGCCTCAGCACCTGGATGAACCTCGCCCTCGTGGCGGCCGCTCGCGGGGAGGAGGGGCCCGCGCTGGAGGTGGCGGCCTGGATCGACGCCCAGGTGGGCGACATGCTCCCAGCAGGCAGTCCGATTGATCGCCTTGAAGCAGGGCTCACGAGGATGCGAGGCAACCGCTCATCCAGCATGATCACCTGGTTTGATGATCGCGATCGGCTCCGCTACGTCACCTGGGCTCCCCCCGCCGAGACCCCGGAGTGGGCGGCGAAGGCGATGCGCCTCGCCTCGGCGAGCTAGTGGGTCACGCAGCGCGCTCCCCCGCTCTCCCCCCACTCCCCGCTCTCCCCGTTCCCGCGAACGAAGCGAGCTCTGAGCGGCGCCAACCGCGCCGGATGGTGCGCGCCAACTGCGAAGAGGCCCCGCTGAGGGTCATGTTGTCCCCTCACTGAGTTCTCATCTTCTGGCAGACCGTGCCGTCAGGCGCGCGCCAACATCGGATGCGTACCGTTGCGGAACGCGACGTCCCAGCGTCCCACGCGAGAGGGTGTTGCGACGTCAGCTGCCTCGCCGCAAGGCGCTTCAGCTCGCCCTTCAGCGCTCCTTCGTCGCTGTCTCTGAAGTTCTCTCCATCTCTCCTGGCGGCT
>Ga0316204_10004706_pt1 | contig 23995 bp, 21 predicted proteins | sample 6monrhotite_MG_2_FD_205661 | JGI IMG/M metagenome (GOLD analysis project Ga0316204, IMG submission 205661) | Microbial mat bacterial communities from mineral coupon in-situ incubated in ocean water Damariscotta River, Maine, United States -... | ecosystem: Environmental > Aquatic > Marine >... | reverse complement strand
AAGGTGTTGTATCTTTCCACGCTGACAAATTGCCATCTTTCAAAATAATACTCATCTCTATTTTGTCGACATAGATTGCCCCATCCAAACCGCCCAATGCATAAAGTTTATTGCTCTGTGTGGCTGCCGACACTGCATATCGCCCCAGTTTCAAAGGGCTTGTTATTTTCCAGTTTAAAATATTACCTTGTGGGTCCAGTCGGGCAAATTCTACATCGGCAATTCCAATGCCTTCAGATTCGCGGTGACCACCTATCACATAAATATTTCCAGCGGCTTTTTTCACTGCATTGACATATCGCGGCAGGATCATTGTCTTATCTTCAATACGCCATTTAGACAGCGTTCCATCTGCATTAATCTGTGCACTTTCTACCGAATCGAGCAGTGCTCCAGCGAAACCACCCAGTGCATAGATACGATTTTTTACTATGACTAATTTCACACAACGACGGGGAAGGTTAAGTGTTTGTATTTCTTTTTTCCACATACCTAACGAACCGTCATGTTGAACCTGAACCCGCTCCACTGTGTTTAAAAGGTGTTTTCCATTTGGCCCATTGCCACCGCCCACTACATATATAAAGTTATCATTCGCCACTGCACCAAAAAACCCACGCTGCTCATTCAGCGTTGTGCTCAACTGCCATTGGCCTAAAAATCCATCCTCCCGAATCTCGGTGAACTCAGTTGAATCTAAAAATCGACGGCCATCGATACCGCCTAACATGTAAACGCGCTTGCCAATTTTCACCATCGCCGCACCCGCACGCACACTCTTCATTGTTGCCGTCTGTTGCCAACCGGGAATCCATTGTGTTGAATCTGCATAAACTGCATTTATACTGCTTATCAACAAAAACAAACTGCCCAACAATATTTTAATCATTTTTACTAACTTCTGATTTTTTCATCAACACATCAAACTCTTCAAAATTGTCGACTACCGTAGAACACTGCATGCCCTTACATATATAAGCAACCACATCGCCGCGACAATAATGTTGAGCTAATGCTTCTGGTAGATTTTCGACATCATCTGGAATCGCAACCACGTAGCGTTGTGGCGCATAGGCTGAAAAACAGCGCTGCTGCCAGACGACAATCTTATCTGTCTTGCCTCGCAATACAATCATTTCCGGTGCGCGCAGATAATATTGCAATGCGGTTAAAAGAGAATCATGCGCATACGGCAGTTGCGACATCTTTGACCAGGCTGCTCGCAAAGTTGTCTCTGCGGCATCTATATATCGCGTTTCCCCAAGTAAATAGCCAAGGCGCAAAAAAACCTGGGCTGCAATACCATTTCCAGCTGGCATGGCATCATCACCATAAGGTTTAAAGCGGTGAATCAATGTTTCATGATCCTCTGATGTAAAGAAGAATCCACCCTTTTCTGTATCAAAGAAGTGCTGTAAAACTGCATCTGCCAGCGATTGTGCAAATATCAAATCTTCTGATGACCAACGCATTTGCAGTCGTTCCAATAATGCATCTATCAAGAATACATAATCATCTAAGTAAGCATTTAAGTGCACTTTATCCGCCAGACAACTGGCCTTAAGACGTTTGCCATCCCAAAAAGTTTTTTGAACGAAGCTCAGCGCGTTGTCACAGGAATTGATCATGTCGACATCTTCAAAATATCGCGCAGCAATGGCCATGCTTCGTATCATCAATGCATTCCATGAACACAACTTTTTTTCATCACGGTGTGGTTTGTTACGTTGTTCGCGCGCTACCAATAATTTATTTCGAGCACTCAACAACAATGCTTCTAACTGATTTTTCTCTAACCCCGTTGCTTCAAGCAAGTTATCCATATTGCAATTTATATAAAGATGCCAGTCTTCTTCAAAATTAGCCGCTTGATCCAGTGCAAAACGTTTTTCACAGATAAGGTACTCGTCCTTAGTTAATAGCTTTTTAACTTCCTGTGGCTGCCAAACATAATAACGTCCTTCAACGCCTTCTGAGTCGGCATCAATGGCTGAGTAATAACCGCCACTTTCGCTCTGCATATCGCGCATAACCCACGCAGCCGTTTCCAATACAACTCTTTTATACAACGCGTTTCCGCTTATGGCCCAAGCATCCGCGTAGAGCGCTAACAACTGTGCATTGTCATAAAGCATTTTTTCGAAATGTGGAATCATCCAATACTCATCAACAGAGTAGCGACTAAAGCCGCCACCCAACTGATCATAAATTCCCCCAAATGCCATACGTGTCAGCGTCAGGCTTGCCATATACAATGCTTTTTCATCTGCATGATCATCTTGTTTTGTCGCCGCATAACGACGTAACAAACGATCAATATGCATAGGATGAGGAAATTTAGGTGCTTTACTAAAACCACCGACTTGCTTATCAAATTGGCTTCCCAATTGCTGCCGTGCTGCATCCAGAGGTGCCGCTGTGAGTTTTTTAGCCATCTGCGCATCGTTATCGAATGTCGTGAAGGTCTCAAGCAACTGCTTGTTTTGCTCTTCAATCTGATCTTGTTCTTGTTTGAAGTAGCTATCAATATTCTTCATCAATTCGATAAACGACGGCAAACCATATCGAGGTACTTTCGGAAAATACGTGCCGCCATAAAAAGGCGTTAAATTTTTAGGGTTTAGAAACATCGTCAGCGGCCAGCCGCCGCCCTTTTGGGTAAGCATTTGTAATGACAGCTGATAAATTTTATCCAAATCGGGCCGCTCTTCTTTATCCACTTTAATATTAATAAAATGGCGGTTCATCACTTCTGCAACTTCGATATCTTCAAATGATTCGTGCGCCATAACATGGCACCAGTGACAAGCTGAGTAACCTATCGATAACAAAATAGGTTTATTTTCATGCTGTGCTTTTTTTAATGTCTGGGCATTCCACGACATCCAATCAACCGGGTTGTGAGCATGCTGAAGAAGGTAGGGACTGATTTCTTCAACCAAGGCATTAGTAAATTTATTTTTCATAACTACTATTCAATCACCTTCAACCATTGCCCTTTTAAAGGCTCGCCTTCGGGGTACATCCCATTGAGCAATCTCAATGTTTCTTCCGCATAATCTGTTAATGCTGAGTGTTCCGATAATGATTTAAATGTTTTTGTATTATTTTTTATTAACGCTATATGTAAAGCACCTGCCTGTTTATTTTCCGCTGTTGTTAATTTATGCAGACTGCGTGCTGTTTCAATAATTAATTCATCAAATGAAGTCAAATCATCTTCTTTTTTCGCTGCACCGATAAAAATATATGCCTGACGAACAATCTGCATCACGACAATCCGCGCACGCTGTTTTCCGTATTCAGTTTTTATAGTTGCGATTGCTGAGTAACCTTTTATTCCTTCGATATTAATTTCTTTTTCATCACTGAGGTTTTTCAGCGCCTTATTTTCTTCTATGAATTCCTGTGCTGAAACGTATTCATCTAGCTCAAGTGTTAAAAGCTGGATAGATGCTTGGTTATTTTTTTCGCTGGCAATAACCCTGTCGGCTAAATTTTTAATATCCCAGTTTTCAGGAAAGCTTACTGCAATGCCGAGGTCCGCATGATAGAATGTGTTATTATGCACGATCCCATCATTGGAATTTTTACCAAACACCATGCCATCCAGTTGTTTTAAATATTGCTGTTGGTTTACCTTCACATTATCTTTTGAACTGTCACCAACACTTTCTATCACCTCTTTTAAACGCTTATCATTTTTAGGATGCGTTGCAAAAACACCGTGATAGCTGTTAGGTTCTCGCCCTTCCGCTTCTGCTCGCTGCTTATCAAATTGCTCCTGATTTTTTAATACAGTGATGACCTGCATCATTGCTTGTGGGTCATAACCACTGCGCTTCAAATATGACGCGCCCAAACGATCTGCTTCTAATTCATAGTCACGGCCATAACCACTGCTAATAGCGCGCCCCAACACATTAAACAATCCCTGCGCGGTTTGTGATTGAAGTTCAGGAAGTAAAATCGCCCCAATCTTAAACCCAATATCAGCAACGCGTGAACCGCTAATCTGTCGCACACTGTGACGCGCCGTGACATGACCAATCTCATGACCCAGCACAGCTGCCAATTCAGCCTCACTACCAAGATACGCCATCAAACCACGACTTATATAGACATAACCTCCCGGTAATGCAAACGCGTTAATGACATCCGTATCCAATACAGTAAACGTAAACGGTAGCTGACTTCGATGACTATTTTTGACCAGCTCATCCCCCACGTTCTGAACATAGTCTTGCAATGATTTGTTACGATATACCCCGCCATATTGCTTAATGATGTCGGGATGCGCCTGCTTCCCCATGGCAATCTCTTGTTGTTGTGACACCATGACAAAATCACTGCGTCCGCTCACGGGGTTCGTGGCACAGCTGCTCAGCTGTAGTACTGCAGCAATCAAAAACCCATAAAAAATATTTTTCGCCATTTCAACATCACCTAAAGTCACGCCCTAAACCCACAGCTAAGGATACTGATTTCAAGAATCCATTGCACCTGCGTGATTTTGTAGTTTCTCTGTCAACCAAATCTAAGCTGCTGCGTTATATTCTACTGTGACTGGCGTAAACCATTGCTGATTTCACGAGAAATTAGCTATAGTCAGAAGATTGAACCGTACTATTGAAAAGGGTGATACGGGAGAAACAAGCTGGGTATTACCACATCAATGGAACGTTTTTTAAGTGATATAGAACGACGCGCTTACCGAATTGCATTTATCGCCTGCGGTAACCGCGATGATGCCCTCGATATTGTTCAGGATGCAATGATGAAACTTGTTACTAAGTACAGTGATCGAACAGAACAGGAATGGCCGCCGCTATTCCACCGTATTCTGCAAAGCACCATTAAAGACAGCTACCGACGTACGGCCGTACGTAACCGCTGGCGGAGGTTCATTGGATCTAACACTGGCATACCCTGTGAACTAGAACAGATTGCCAAAAGCACTGAGCCCGGGCCTTTACAACAAAGCTCAAACAATCAAACTGTAAGCACACTGGATAATGCACTCTACCATTTGCCATTACGGCAACAACAAGCTTTTTTACTGCGAGCCTGGGAGGGTTTAAGTGTAAAAGAAACGGCTCAAGCCATGTCGTGCGGTGAGGGCAGTGTAAAAACACATTATTCACGGGCGATACATTCTCTACGTCAAACTTTAGGAGAGCATTGGTCATGAAGCCTGAAAACGACACTGGCAATAACGAAACCACATTTATCAAACATGCGGCTACGCGCTTAGATCAAGGCGAACAACAACTCGATTCAACCATCCTGCGTCAATTACGATTATCGCGCGATGCTGCTTTGAATGCTAAAAACCAACATAATACCTGGGCAGTAAGCGCTGGCTTAGCAAGCACCGCCGCGCTAGTGCTATTAACGGTTTCTTTGTGGAATATGCCCATTTTTCAAAATCATGCTTCTTCATTGCTCGACGATATCGAATTACTCAGCGCAGCTGATGATCTGGAATTTTATCAAGAACTTGAATTTTATTTGTGGCTAGATGAAAAACAACACAACAGTTAACGGCTTGATATGCACGCTGTTGCTCAGCGGGATATTGTTTAGCACCCTGCTATACAGCAAACGCAGTACGGCCAATGAAAATCAAACAAACGATGAAACGCCAAGCTTGGAATTCTTAGAATTTCTTGGCAGCTGGGAAGACTCAGAAGGACAATGGATAGACCCTTATCAATTACAAGACGCTAATGAGCTAGATAAAAATCTTGACCACAATTTGGACGAAGACAATAACTCAAGCAATAGCCAAACACCGAATGATTCAGACGATAAAAAACGCACTACGAAGGACATAAAAAATGAAAAATAAGCCATTACTTGTTTTTCTAACATTGATGCTAACAGCTTGCCTTTACTCTGGAAGTCTCTATGCCGAATCTGCATGGAACGCGCTCAATGCCGACGAACAAAAAATTCTCCAGCCCTATGCGGAACGCTGGGATAAATTACCTGAACAACAGCGCCAACGACTGCGCAAGGGTGCGAAACGTTGGATGGATTTATCGCCGAATCAGCGCAAAAAAATGAAAAGTCGTTTTAAACGATGGAATAAGCTGCCCTCACACAAACGTCAGAAAATTCGTAAGCGCTATCAACGATTTCTAAGGCTGCCTAAGGCACAACGTAAACAATTACGTAATCAGTTTAATCGTTTCAAAGCTCTACCAAAAGAGCGCCGGCAACATCTGCGTGAACAATGGCGTGATATAAGCCCTAAACAACGTCAACATTTTCTTGATAAACGACGTCCACCAAATTCCATGCCACACCAAAACAGACCCATGCGGCCTATGCCTGGAAGACGATAAGCTTTCAAACCATAACCAAAAAAATATTTTTTCCGTTACTGTCAACCGATCTCAAGTTAGTGCGTTATTCATAATGAGTACGCTGCTATTACTGTTACTAACAATAGCAAATAAACATAACCACTAATTAATGAGGTATTTCTCAATGAATATGCCATACGGACATCACAAAAAAATTGGCGAAAAATATTTTTTCTCTAAAAAACCCTTTCGTCTCATCCCAACGCTGATCATTATTTTTATCGCGCTCATCGGCTTGAATGCCTGCCAAGACGGTGCGGGAGAAGAGATAGCCAGCACCGAATCTGGAGACGTTATCATCGGCCTCACCGATGCCAAAGGCAATTTTCTTTCTTACACGGTTGATGTGTTATCACTAAGCTTAACCAAGGCCAATGGTACCGTGATAGAAACATTACCTCTATCTACACGTGTCGATTTTTCCCAGTACACAGACATGACTGAATTTTTAACCGCCGCCACCATACCCTCAGGCAATTACACCAAAGCATCTATGGTGCTCGATTATCAAAATGCTGACATACAAGTAGAAAATGAAGAGGGTAGTGCCGTTCAAGTAGAACTAATCATTGATAATGAAGGTGAAGCGATAACAAATCTGGATGTTTCTGTTCGACTCGATGGCATTGATGCGCTTGTCATTGCTCCAGGTACGCCGGCACACATGACCCTGGATTTTGATTTGCAAGCATCTAATAAAATTGCCTTCGATGAAACTGAACTGCCAACGCTAACCGTCGATGCGTTCCTACTGGCTGATCTTAAGCTTGACCAAGAAAAACAACATCGCCTGCGCGGGCCACTTAAAAACGTCGATGTTGATAACGCACAATTCGAAGTGATTTTACGGCCTTTTTCTCATCCCGTGCGACGGGATCATCGCGATGAACGGTTTGGTACGCTGATTGTTTCTACTTCTGAAACAACACAGTTTGAAATCAATGGTGAAAACTTTTATGAAACTGGGTTAGAAGAACTTGCAACATTGCCCAGCCTAACAGCCATCGTTGTACTCGGTGATTTAAAAACGGGCACACGCATTTTTGAAGCTACAGACGTCTATGCCGGCAGCAGCGTACCGGGTGGCGACCAAGATGTTGTACGCGGCAACGTCATCAAACGTAATGACGAAATTATTACTGTCAGAGGTGCCACGATGGTTCGTGACGATGGAACTATAATTTTTAATAATGAAGTGAGCGTTCTGCTTTCCTCTGAAACCATTGTAAAAAAACAGTTGTCTATGAATGAACTATCTATCGACGACATATCTATTGGGCAACGTGTCATAATTTTTGGTGAATTACTCGACGAACCATCAAATGATTCTCAAGCTATCGCTTTTGACGCCAGTAACGGACTGGTACGTTTAATGCTAACACGGCTCAGCGGCACCGTGGTACCTACTGTTTCGATTCCTGAACAATCACCGCCTTTCGTGGTTGATGTTAAAGCCATCGGTGGCCATCGTGTGACACAATTCGATTTTAGCGGAACGGGCATTGATCCTGAAAATGACAGTGAGCCAGATTTTTATGAAATAAAAACGGCGAGCTTAGATACCTCTTCTCTGACCAATAATGGACCGGTAAAAGTCCGTGGCTTTGTTGCTGCCTACGGACAAGCACCTGAAGATTTCAGCGCACAAACCATCATCGATATCGCCTCAGCTAAAGCCGTGTTGGCAACAAACTGGCGACCTGCAACGGATAGTCCATTTTTGAATATTGATCCATCAGGTTTAAGTCTTAACATGTCAGGCACAGGACAATTCCATCACGTTAATCGCAGCGGTGTCGTGACAAATTTATATGACCTAACTGAAGCACCACAGATTATTCCTCACGCCAATGAAGAGGGTGTGTTCGTTATTCGTAATAACGGCATCGTTAATTTACACACTCGTTTTTCAAGCTTTGTGGATGCGCTGACATCACAATTGGAAAGTGGTGCATTACTGAAAAGCTTACGCGCATCGGGTAACTTCGATGATAGCAGCTCAACACTAAGCACAAGGAGAATGCTTGTACGCTTCTAACATTTATATTCAAAAACTTAAAAGGCAGCCTGTTATGGCTGCCTTTTTTATAAAGGTTTTATTCTGCATAGTTTCGCTGCTTGCACTAAATACCAACATCAACAATGCTAATGGTTTATATTTTATTTGCGCTCAGTTAAGCTCATAAAATATTTAAACATTAAATTCTGGAACGACTATTAATATACACATACTTCAACATGTGGAATTTGAAGATGCGGGCTGCATCCATACTTATATCAACAGGCATGGTCATAACTCATCTTGCACGCGACTCTATAACAATGAAATACTTCCTGATCTAAATCAAATCGACTGCTTAATTATAATGGGTGGCCCTATGAGCATCCATGATAATGAACGCAATCCTTGGCTAGCTGATGAAAAAAATTTTATTTCCAACGCCATTCAACAGAATAAAAAAGTATTAGGCATTTGCCTTGGCGCTCAACTCATTGCCCACGTTCTGGGTGCGTCGGTGCACACTAACCATTGCAAAGAAATTGGCTGGTTTCCTGTGACTAAATCACATGATATTAAACACCACGCTCTGAACTCCGTACTACCACAATCTTTCATAGGCTTCCACTGGCACGGTGAAACATTTGATTTACCTGAACAAGCGCTTTTGATTGGCTCTAGCAATATCTGTAAACAACAGGGATTTATTATTGGCGATCGAATTATCGCGCTGCAATTTCACCTTGAAACTACAATAGAAAATGCAGAAAAACTTATTGCCCATTGTGCTAATGAGCTCAGCACAAATTCAAGCAATGAAAAATATATTCAAACAACGCAGCAAATGCTTGCTGATAAAAAATTGTTTACTGCAAGCAATACACTGATGACACAATTACTCGACTACCTTGTTTCGCTGTGAAAAAACAAAACACTACTTTAACTTCAACAGGCTTTAACTACAGCGCTTCAAACAACGCAAAAGTTTTAATACTCGGTTCTATGCCAAGTATTGTTTCTTTAGAGCAACAGCAATACTACGCCAATCCACGTAATTGCTTCTGGGACATCATTGAAGCGTTATTTTCCATACCGCGTTGTCTCGATTACGAACAGCGTTTATTACAGCTGCAATCACAAAACATTGCATTATGGGATGTTGTTTTCCAATGCGTGCGAAAAGGCAGCCTCGACAGTAATATCACACAAGTTAAGCCTAACGATTTTTCAAAATTTTATTGTGACCACTCAGCTGTTCGTCATGTTTTTTTTAATGGAAAAAAGGCTGCCGACTTATATAAGAAAAAAGTTGCGCCCAAATTATCCAACAACGTCCAACAATTAACAACAACGACCTTGCCTTCAACCAGTCCCGCTCACGCCACAGTAACGATCCAACAAAAATTAAAACAATGGCGCGTAATTCAATTGGCAACAGAAAATTAAATAATAAAAAAGCCGAAGCCCCTTTGTGGGAACTTCGACTTTTTAAGACGAGAAAAACTTAGGACATTAAGCGCTTTTCTGCTTCCCCATCAAATCATGGATAATTGGATTTAAAATAACTTCCATCGCTAGCCCCATACGTCCGCCAGGTACAACAATTGTGTTTGGACGAGACATCCATGAATCCTTCAGCATCTGAAGATAATACGGGAAGTCATTATTTTCAGGTTGACGAAAACGGATAACAATAAAACTTTCGTCAGGCGTTGGAATATCTCTGGCGATAAACGGGTTAGAAGTATCAACAACCGGAACACGCTGAAAGTTGACATCTGTTCGTGAAAACTGTGGCGTAATTGTTTTCACATAATCTGGCATACGTCTGAGAATCGTATCGGTAACCGCTTCAGCAGAATATCCACGTTGAGCCGTATCACGATGAATTTTCTGAATCCATTCCAGGTTAACAATAGGAACAACACCCACTAACAAATCAACCCAGCGTGCGATATCAACGTTTTTGTTAACGACGCCACCATGCAGACCTTCATAAAACAATAGATCTGTGCCTTCTTCAAGCTTTTCCCAAGGCGTAAACGTACCCGGATCCTGCTTATAAGGCAGCGCTTCTTCATCATCATGCAAATACTTACGTACATCGCCCGTGCCGGTTTCACCATAGCTACGGAACAGCCCTTCAATTTTATCAAAAAGATTCGCTTCTTCGCCAAAATGACTAAGAATTTCACCTTTGTCCTCTGCTTTACTTACTGCCTCGCGCATTTCCATACGGTCGTAGCGATGAAAAGCATCGCCCTCGACAACCGCTGTTCTAATACCTTCACGGCGAAACATGTGCTTGAACGCATTTTTTACTGTCGTCGTGCCAGCACCTGAGGAACCGGTAACCGCAACAACAGGATGTTTAACGGACATACTCTCTCTCCTTATTCAATATATTCAGTCACTTAAAGCATTTAGTCGGCTTTCAAGCCCACTTTTATAAATTCAGTCTTAAAACAAACAGCCAATCAAAACAACGCTTTGATCCCCCGCTTCAAGAACCGGACATTATACGCGAATCAAGGATTTCTGCCATGAAAAACACCAACTGACACGCCCCACAAGCACTCTGGACTTGTCATACGCCACTTACAATGTCAGTATCTTGTAGAGACAGACTAACGCAGTCAAATTACGTTACATGAAAAAAATTCTGGCATTACTCCTGATAACCGCCACTCTGGTTCTAAGCGCTTGTGCTACCAGCTTAAAAAGCGGCCATCCTCAGCTTCAAAAAGACGACAAATTACCTCACGCCACCGTTTATTTTATTCGCCCCTTTAGCGAACGAACCATGGCAATGGCAGACAATGCCATTGCGGTAGAAATAGACAGCCGACTGCTATTGAATCTAGGCAAGGGTGAGTACATCCGTACATTTTTGATACCAGGGCAAGTCTGGCTGACAGTCAATTCAAAAACCACCTGGGGTCCCTCACACAAAATTAAGTCAAAATCTAAAACGCGTTCTTTCACTTTTGACTCAGGTGAAACCTATTTCATTTCACTCACGCCCGTCAATGGTGAATTCAGAGGCGTTCATTTTATCGCTGAATCAATTAACCAAAATACTGCTAAAAAATTATCACAAAATTTACGCCTAGTGAATGGATAAGCGAACGGATAAATTGTTTACTACAACGCACACTTCCATACTTCATTAAAGCCTGCTACTGTTCCTGCAAGATCAGGAACATACTATGGCGCCATCTATAAAAAATATAAACATCCTACCTGATAGTGCTGCGGTCAATTTAGCTCTGGCCACACACTGTCTTGAAGTCAGCGAACAAGCTATTGCAGATAAAGGCTCATTCCATCTCGCCCTTGCCGGAGGCTCAACTCCACGCAGCTTTTATAATTTTCTCGCCACGTCAGAATTCGCACAGCGCATTGACTGGCCATATACTCATATCTATTTTGGTGATGAGCGCAGTGTCGCACCCGAACATGCTGACAGTAATTACTTAATGGCTCGCGAAGCTCTGCTGGATAAAGTCAATATTCCAAAAAATCAGATTCACCGAATGCACGGTGACCATCAAGATCTGCAACAAAGCGCTATAGAATACGCTCAATTACTCTGTTCAAGTATTCCTGTTACAAAAAATAATTTCCCTGAGTTCGATTTGATATTGTTAGGGCTCGGACCTGACGGTCATACGGCTTCACTATTTCCTGAAACTGATATCTTGCAAGAATCTAATGCTGTAGTAGCCGCCGTTTATGTTGAAAAAATACAAACCTGGCGCATCAGCTTAAGCTATCCAACCATAGAAAATGCCAAACATGTTGTGATGCTGGTGACTGGTGGAAACAAAGCAGAAATTATTCACGATATACTTCATGGTGTTTCTAAAAACCCTCCTTATCCAACACAACGACTGCAAGAAAAAGGTATTCTAAATTGGTTTTTAGATGCGGAAGCGGCTCGTTTAATCACTGACCTGGTCTACGATGCGGATACTGGCTGCTGACATTGGTGGTACCAAAACCCTGTTTCAAATTTCGCAAATAACAAATGCGAAAACTGAGGTGCTGTTTGAACAGCGCTATGCCAGTAATGATTGGGGCGATTTTTCCGACGCAGTAAAAACTTTTTTAGACCAAGCCGGTGAAGCCGGTAACAATATTAATGCCGCTTGTTTTGCCGTTGCAGGCCCAGTCGCAAGTGATGGACTCACAGCTTCCGTGACCAACCTGCCATGGGTATTAAATTCTGAAACCCTCAAAAAAATATTACACATTCCTGAAATTGTTTTAATTAATGACTTTCAAGCAGTCGGCTTCGGTATCGATGAATTATCAGAATCAGAACTTGTTACATTGCAGCACGGGTCACCACAACCACAGCAACCTCGACTGGTTATTGGCGCAGGAACTGGACTCGGCGTAGCTCAAACAATTTGGCAAAATGATCGTTATCATGTTCTACCTTCTGAAGCAGGGCACGGTGATTTTGCTGCAACGAATTCACAACAGTCACAATTGCTCGAATACCTTAAACAGAAATACCAGCAAGTTTCCTGGGAAATGCTGTTATCAGGAAAAGGTATTTCTAATATTTATGATTTCTTACGTGACAGTCAACATCGCGCAGAATCAAACGAACTTAAAACAGCTCTCAAAGATCAATCCGATGCTGCCGCAGTAATTTCTCAATTTGCTGACAAGCACTGCGACCCGCTCGCCTGCGCCACACTGAAAATGTTTGTTTCTATTTATGGAGCCGCAGCGGGGAATTTGGCTTTAACTACCCTGCCTTACAATGGCGTATTTATCGCCGGTGGCATTGCAGCAAAAATTTTAGATTTCATGACACAAGAACATTTCATCAAAGCCTTCGTTAATAAAAGCAAAATGAAAGGCCTGCTGAGCACCGTCCCTGTGCATGTCGTAACTAATGCGAATGTTGGTTTGCTGGGTGCAAACCTGATCGCCCGTTACAAAGCCTCAAATACTCTATAAGCTATTAAATAGCTGCAGCTAGATATCAATATTGGCAACCGACATCGCATTTTTTTCAATAAAATCACGTCTTGGTTCTACGTTATCACCCATTAGCGTGGTGAAAATTTCATCTGCGGCCACAGCGTCTTCAATGGTCACTTGCAACATACGACGTGAATTCATGTCCATTGTGGTTTCCCAAAGCTGTTCTGGGTTCATCTCACCCAATCCTTTATAGCGCTGAATCTGGAGTCCGCGTTTAGCTTCTTCGGTCAACCATTCGTACGCTTGCTTGAAACTAGCAATCTCATGTTTACGTTCACCGCGCAGAATATAAGCACCCTCAGTAATAAGCGTTTCCATCTGTAATCCCAGCGCGGTCATACTTTTATACTCACTCGAATCAAAAAATTCTTTATTAAGCTCTCGTGTTGTATCAATACCATGGACGATTTCAGTAATCACCAGTTTCCAACTCAACGCTTCTGCGTTTTCAACAATACTGAGTTGGTACTTAACATTGCCTTCATCGTCGCTGTTCAAGCGTTGTTCCAGCTCATTCGCCCACGCTGTAATGCGTGCAAGATCCTGCATATGTTCACTGCCTACCGCTTCCATATACACCATCTTCTCCAGTGCTCGGTAGCTAACACGCTGCGATAAGCGCCTAAGTGTCGCCATCACGCCCATATACCCCAGCATCAAGTTTTCCAGCGCTTGCTCACTAATCGCCGGTGTATCTGGATTGACAAAAAGCTTGGATTTTTCTACAGCGATTTGAATCAAATAAACATTCAGCGCTTGATCATCTTTTACATACTGCTCTTGCTTGCCCTTCTTAACTTTATACAATGGCGGTTGAGCAATATAGATATGACCACGCTCAACCAACTCGGGCATTTGCCGGTAAAAAAAGGTTAGCAGCAAGGTTCGAATATGTGAGCCATCCACATCCGCATCGGTCATGATAATAATACGGTGATAGCGTAGCTTGTCCGGTTGGTATTCATCTTTACCAATGCCGCAACCCAGCGCCGTAATTAACGTACCAATTTCTACCGATGACAAGACCTTATCAAAACGGGCTTTTTCAACGTTCAAAATTTTACCCTTTAAAGGCAAAATTGCTTGATACTTTCTATCACGACCTTGCTTGGCTGAACCGCCCGCGGAATCACCCTCGACAAGAAATATTTCTGATAATGTCGGATCCTTCTCCTGACAGTCTGCAAGCTTACCAGGCAAACCAGCAATATCGAGCACACCTTTGCGTCGCGTCATTTCGCGCGCTTTTTTAGCTGCATCTCTGGCCCTGGCTGCGTCCACTATCTTGGCTGCAACCACCTTTGCTTCAGATGGATTTTCCATAAGAAAATCAAACAGTTGAGATGAAACAGAAGATTCTACAATGGGCCGCAGCTCAGATGAAACCAGCTTATCTTTGGTTTGCGAGGAAAATTTTGGATCCGGCACTTTCACTGAAATAACCGCTGTCAATCCTTCGCGGGCATCGTCGCCAGTGGTGCTCACTTTATTATTTTTAGCAACAGCGCTTTTTTCAATATAACTGTTCATGGTACGGGTCAATGCAGCACGGAATCCCGCTAGATGGGTTCCACCGTCTCGCTGTGGAATATTATTGGTAAAGCAAAAAATATTTTCCTGGTATGAATCATTCCATTGCAGAGCAGCTTCAACCACGATACCTTCTTTTTCATTTTCGCTCTTAAAATAAACAACTTTTTTATGTAAAGGTGTCTTATTGCGATTCAAATGTTCTACAAAAGCACGAATACCACCCGCATATTCAAATACATCCTGTTTTTCGCTTCGCTCATCAGAAACCTTAATACAAACACCATCATTTAAAAAAGATAATTCTCGTAGCCGTTTACAAAGAATATCGTAATGAAACTCTCTATCACTAAAGGTTTTTTTGCTCGGCTTGAAACGAATCTCCGTTCCAGTTGTATCAGTATCTGTAATAGCGGCTATCGGCGCTACCGGCTCGCCTTCCCGATATTCTTGCTGGTAAACCTTGCCACCACGACGAATTGTCATTGTCAGCTTTTCTGAAAGCGCATTTACGACGGAAACACCCACGCCGTGCAAACCACCTGAAACTTTATACGAATTATCATCAAACTTACCGCCTGCGTGCAGAATCGTCATAATGACCTCTGCGGCGGAACGCCCCTCTTCTGGGTGAATATCAACAGGAATGCCGCGACCATTATCCGTAACGCTGACTGCTCCATCATTGTGAATGGTGACCGATATTGCACTGCAAAAGCCTGCTAATGCCTCGTCGATTGCATTATCCACAACCTCAAAGACCATGTGATGCAATCCAGTGCCATCATCGGTATCGCCGATATACATACCGGGACGCTTACGAACGGCATCAAGCCCGCGTAGTACTTTTATTCGTGAGGAATCGTAAGCCTGTTCTTCGCTCATTCTTTATACCATCCGTAAAATTCAGCGATTATAGCACTTCTTCAATACAGCCATGTTCCACGTGAAACAGCTTATAACCGTTTGTTTTATGTGTAGCTAACAAGTTTTTATTTGTCGTGGTTACAAACACCTGCGCCTCAATTTCATCAATCATAGCCAAAAATATTTCAACGTGCTCTTTATCCAGCTCTGCATCCAAATCATCAATTAAAAGCAGACCACTACTGCCTTTTCGCTGACGATAAACATCCGCTTGCGCCACCATTAATGCGCTGACCAACAATTTTTGTTGGCCTCTAGAAAAATACTCATGCACCGGTACGCCATTCACTCTAAAATCTAAATCAGCCCGGTGTGGCCCCTTTCGCGTATAACCCACGGCTCGATCACGCTCAAAGGCTTCATCGAGTGTCTCACTGTAATCTCGCTCTACTTGCCAACCGGCTTGATATTTTATAGTTATACTTTCTTTAATACCCAACAATCGTTCTACGTGAGATTGAAAAATGACTAAAAATTCTTCTATGTACTTAGACCGTAAAAAATGCAGTTGTTTTGCCGTATCACTAAGCTCAATATTCCATATCTGAGCCATTTTTAATGCTTCACGCTTTTGCAAAGATGAATTACGTTGCTTTAATGCCCTACGGTAGCGATTCCAAGCCAAAAGAAAGGTCTGTTCCACGTGAAACACACCTCTATCGAGAAACTGTTTCCTGAAACGCGGCCCGTCGCTTAAAAGACGGTAACTGTCCTGATGAATAATAGTTAAAGGTAAATATTGTGCTAATTCAGACGTTTTTTTTAATGATTGTCCGGCAACACGAATTTTAAACTTTTTATTTTGATAACCTATACCAATAGAAACATCATTTTGATCAGAACTACCTAGTTTACCAAGAATGGTCAGCTGTTCTGCGCCTGCAGCAACTATTTTTGATACATAACGGGTTCTAAATGATTTTCCATATGACAATAAATGCAGTGCTTCAAGAAAACTGGTTTTACCGCTAGCATTATTCCCACAAAGAATATTCAGCTTATCTGAAGGATTTATAATTATCCTTGTCAGGTTTCTAACATTTTGTATTTCAACACGCTGTAGTTTCATCAACGTTTATGAATTATAAACGCATTGGCATCACTACATATTTACAATCAGATTCACCGACGCCATGAATAAGGCAGCAGCTATTAGCATCTGACAGCATAATCTGTATTTGATCTGTATTTCCCGCCGAAACAGCATCCATGATGTAATTAACATTAAAACCAATTTCCAGTTCTTCACCGCGATAATTGATTTCAACCTCCTCTTCTGCTTCTTCTTGTTCAGGGTTATGAGCAAATATCTTTAGCATACCAGGCGTAAAATTCATTCTAATGCCGCGATATTTTTCATTCGACAAAATAGAAACGCGTTGCAATGCTTGTCTTAGCGGCTCTCGCTCACAAATGACTTCTTTATCCGTATTGCTAGGCAGTACATTTTGATAGTTTGGAAATCGCCCATCAATTAACTTAGAGGTAAAACTCATTTCATTGGTTGAGATACGCACAAAATTACCACCGAGTTGAAATGTAATCGCTTCCTCATCGCCTTCTAACAATCGTGACAGTTCTATGATGCCTTTTCTTGGAATGATAACTTGTATTTGTTCTTTACAATCAATATCTTGCGCTGTATCACAGAGAGCTAAACGATGCCCATCTGTTGCCACTAACATTAAGTTTCCTTCATTAACTTCTAATAACATACCATTCAAATAATAACGAACATCTTGCTGAGCCATAGCAAATTGCGTTTTATCAATCGCATGTTTAAGAACTTTTTGAGCAATAGATAGCTCAATAGTTTCTTTAATTGCTTCTATCTTAGGAAAATCGTTGGCAGGCAAAGTAGATAAAACAAAACGACTTTTACCTGAGCGAATAACAACTCGGTTTTCCTGAAGCACTAATTCAATATTAGCGTGATCAGGTAAAGCACGACATATATCAAGGAATTTACGAGCAGGTATTGTTACCTCCCCTTCCTCACAATTTTCTAAAGCAATTTGAGTTTGTAATTCAACTTCTAAATCAGTACCTGTCATAAAAAGTTGTTTATCTATGACTGATAAAAGTACGTTAGACAGTATTGGTAACGTCTGTCTTCTTTCTACAACACTACTAACAGATTGTAATGGTTTAAACAGTTGTTCTCGATTAATAATAAATTTCATAATTTTATTTACTTATAGTTATAGTATCTATTAGTCATGTTAGTAAAGTATAAAATAACTAATAATTATGTTTATAAACAAACAGTTATATCATGTATAACTTGTGGAAAAACGTTCATTTTTAAGCTCTAATTGTGTGTGAATAATGTTGATAAAACCCCACTTATCCACAGGCGATATTTATCCACAGGCTACGAACATCATGTTGTAAGTATCCTTAACAGGTTTGCATAGTCCTCACTGATCTTAATATCAGTTTCTTTTAATTCGTTTATTTTTTTGCACGCATGTAAAACAGTTGTATGATCACGGCCACCAAACGCATCACCTATTTCAGGTAAGCTATGGTTTGTTAATTCACGAGATAACGTCATTGCTAGCTGTCTTGGACGGGCAATTGAACGTGAACGTCTTTTTGATAACAAGTCAGCGAGCCTAAGTTGACTATATTCTGCCACAACTTTTTGAATATTTTCGATGGTAACAAGTTTGTCCTGTAAAGCGATCAAATCTTTGAGCGCATCCTTGGTTAGATCCAGCGAAACGGGTCGCCCCGTAAAACGTGAGTTAGCAAGTACACGACGTAGACTGCCTTCTAATTCACGAATATTTGAACGAATGCGTTTGGCAATGAAATAGGCCACTTCTTCTGGCAGTACAATATTCATTTGAGTTGCTTTGTTCATTAAAATAGCTACGCGTGTTTCGTATTCGGGCGGCTCAACACAGACAGTCAAACCCCAACCAAAACGAGATTTAAGGCGTTCTTCAAGTCCGCCAACCTCTTTAGGGTACTTATCACAAGTCATGATGACCTGCCGTTGACCCTCAAGTAAAATATTGAAAGTATGGAAAAATTCTTCTTGAGAACGTTCTTTTTTTGCAAAAAACTGAATGTCATCAATCAGTAGCGCGTCAACCGAACGGTAATAGCGTTTGAATTCGCTAATAGAGTTATGTTGAAACGCCTTAACCATATCACTGACGAAACGTTCTGAATGAACGTAGACCACTCTCGCATCAGGTTTACGCTGAATCATCATATTTCCCACCGCGTGCATTAAGTGGGTTTTACCAAGCCCTACTCCACCATAAATAAACAGAGGGTTATAGGATGTTCCTGGGTTTTCACCGACTTGTTGTGAAGCGGCGCGGGCAAGTTGATTGGATTTACCTTCAACAAAACTATCGAAGGTAAACTCTTGTCTTATTGCGCGTATGTGACTGACATTTTCTACATCGTTTTTACGTGTGAAACTGGAGCTCTGTTTATTTAGCTGAGTTATGCTTTGAGCTGCTTGAGCGGGCGCTGGAGTTTGGCTAGAAAGCTTTTTGCTGCCGATTTCCAGTGATACAAGAAAGTTTTGGTCGTTTTTAAGTTGAGTCGTGATGGTCGAGATATGACCTATAAAACGGTCACTCACCCAGTCTTTTACGAAACGGTTGGGTGCCAATAAACGTAGCATGGCCGTTTCTTCAATTGCATGTAGAGGTCGAATCCAGGTATTGAATTGTTGTGAGGTAAGCTCTTCCTCAAGATGATCTAGGCATTTTTTCCAGAGCGCACTACCCACGAAATCTCCCTGCCCTTATGAAATTAATTGAAGTAAACAAAATGAAAAAATCCAAAGAACTGGAAATTGTATACCTGATTGCTTGGCTAATCTAGCTCTATTGACTCAATATTTATTGTTCATATCTTGACAGACAGGGGTAAAAATGGGTACTTTAGGCGACTTTGTTTTAACAAGCAGCCGGAATTGGTATTTACTGAATTCAAGCATGGCGGCTAACAGGTATTAGAGATGAAAAGAACATTCCAACCAAGCAATTTAAAACGTAAGCGTACTCATGGTTTTAGAGCACGTATGAGTACAGCCGCTGGACGCATGGTAATTAAGCGTCGTCGCGCGAAAGGTCGAGCTAAGCTCAGCGCCTGACAGGGTGCCTGACGGTCATGATGAGTTGGCACTCGACAATGAACGTTTTGTCAGGCTGTGCAGAATAACAACGCCATCTGAATACCGTAATGTTTTCCAGAACGCCAAGCGATTGCACGATCGTTATTTTACCATTCTGTTGCGACAAAATAATTTTGGCCATGCCCGATTAGGTTTAGTGGTCTCGCGCAAGTGTGCAAAAAAAGCAGTCTCCAGAAATCGCATTAAACGTCTTGTAAGAGAAAGTTTTCGTAAACGATACAGAGAGTTAACACCGTACGATATCGTCGTAATCGGAAAGTCGGGTGTTACAACAAGGACAAATGAACAGTTGAGACAGCTGCTGGAAAATCGATGGAATGAGCTGGTTCAATGCGCAGCATAATTTTGTTTTTGATAAAAGGCTATCGCTACGCATTAAGTCCATTGTTAGCAGGTCATTGTCGTTTTTACCCCAGTTGCTCCTGTTACGCGGAACAAGCATTCAAAAAATACTCTTTCTTTAGCGCGTTATACCTTACGGTGAAACGTCTTGGGCGCTGCCACCCTTGGCACCACGGCGGCATTGATCCGCTTCCAGAGAATATAAAAGACAGTCATGGATAATCAGAGAATCATTCTTTTCTTTACCCTTTCGTTTGTTTTGCTGCTGCTATGGCAAGCTTGGCAAGATGATTTTGCACCCACTGCTGAGCCGCAAGTTGTTACCGAGCGTTTATTACCATCCAGTGATACCAACACTACTAATAATAGTAGCGTAAGCACTAGCAATGATATTCCAGTCGTGCCTAAATTGGCGACGAATGTCGCTATAGCGCAAGCAACACCTGCTGAAGATAATAGTCTGCATGGTGAGCAGCGCTTACATATTCGTACCGATGTTTTAGACATTGAGATTGATACGGTGGGCGGTGATATTCGCCAAGTTGATTTGATAGCCTATCCTAATGAAGTAAACCGCCCGGATGATGCGTTGCGTTTGATGCAGGACAGTAGCTTTAAAATCTTCATTGCCCAAACAGGTTTGTTGTCTGATTTATCTGCGCCTGATCACCATGCCGTTTTTACTGCGCCAAAAACTGACTTTGTTTTGAAAGACGGTGCTGATGTTCTGCGTGTTCCAATGCAGTGGCAGGGTGAAGATGGCATCTCCGTTACCAAGACATTTGTTTTTCATAGAGACAGCTACCTGATTGAGATTGAACAGCAGGTGAATAATGCCTCTGCTGAAAATTGGAAGGGCTATCAATACCGCCAGTTCCAACGTACACGTCCGGGTGATGATGAGTCTTCGGCTTTTATTTATACCTATACCGGCGCGGTATTCCATAATAATGAAGATAAATATGAGAAGTATGATTTCGATGATATGGATGATGATGACCTGAATCGAGATTTTGCCGGTGGTTGGGCGGCAATGATTCAGCATTATTTTGTTGCAGCGTGGTTGCCTGAAGCTTCAGAAAAAAATCATTATTACTCTAAAGCACCACAAAACAGTCCTTATGTGTTGGGTTTGATTTCGCCAGAGAAAACGGTTGCAGCGGGACAAACTGGCAACTTTAATTCACGTTTATATGTTGGACCAAAAGATCAGAAGCGCCTTAAAGCAACAGCAGAAGGGCTTGAATTAACCGTTGATTACGGAATTTTGACCATAGTGGCTGACCCTTTATTTTGGTTGTTAGCCCACATCTATACCCTGCTGGGTAACTGGGGTTGGTCGATTATTATTTTAACGCTGATTATCAAATTGGTGTTTTATAAGCTGTCAGAGAAACAATATAAGTCAATGGCGAACATGCGAGTGTTGCAGCCGAAGGTGACGTCGATACGTGAACGTTACGGTGATGACCGTCAGCGCATGAGTAAAGCGATGATGGAGCTGTATAAAAAGGAGAAGGTTAATCCTTTGGGTGGCTGCTTACCGATGTTAGTGCAGATTCCGGTATTTATTGCGCTGTACTGGGTTTTGCTTGAAAGCGTCGAATTGCGTCAGGCAGATTTTATGTTCTGGATTCATGATTTATCGTCGAAAGATCCATTTTATATTTTGCCTTTGTTGATGGGCATTAGTATGTTCATTCAACAAAAGTTAAATCCGCCGCCACCTGATCCTGTACAGGCAAAAGTATTGATGGCATTGCCGTTTGTATTTACATTGTTCTTCGCCTTTTTCCCATCCGGCCTAGTACTGTACTGGGTGACAAACAGTGTGTTATCAATTTTACAGCAGTGGTTTATCACACGCCGCATTGAGCAGCAGAGCGCCGCTAAAAAATTAAGCAGTTAATATTTTCCCACGTCTTGTAATTCTAATAGACGTTTTAAAATTGGGTTGATTTAACAGGTGGAAAAGATAACAGCAAAAAATACTACTATTGCTGCAGTCACGACGCCACCCGGTCGTGGTGGCGTCGGAATAGTTCGTTTGTCTGGCCCTCTGGTTCCTGAAATTGCCATGCAGGTTATTGGCAAAGTTCCTCAAGCACGTTATGCCCACCATGCCATTTTTTGTGATGAAAACGGCAATGAAATTGATGATGGCATAGCGCTTTACTTTCCTGCGCCAGCATCTTTTACAGGCGAAGAGGTTTTGGAGCTGCAAGGGCATGGTGGCCCAGTTGTAATGGACATGTTAATGCAGGCAGTTATTGCATTAGGCGCATGTCCCGCGCGCCCAGGTGAATTTTCTGAACGTGCTTTTATAAATAATAAACTTGATTTGCTTCAAGCTGAAGCGGTTGCAGATCTTATTGATAGCTCATCTCAACAAGCGGTGAGATCCGCATTGCGTTCACTGCAGGGAGAATTTTCTTCGCGTGTTCATGATTTGCTTGAGCAACTCATTTCTTTGCGTAGCTATGTTGAAGCGGCAATAGATTTTCCTGACGAGGAAATTGATTTTCTCTCCGATGGCCGTGTAGTGCAGCAATTGGATGTGTTGAAATCAGGCATGGAAAAAATTTTAGCATCCGCACAGCAGGGTTGTTTGTTGCGCGATGGAATCTCTGTCGTGATTGCTGGGCCAGCGAATGCGGGTAAGTCGAGTTTGATGAATTATCTGGCAAAAAAAGAAACTGCCATTGTTACAGATGTTCCGGGTACAACACGAGATGTGTTGCGAGAACATATCTCGATTGACGGTATGCCACTGCATATTATCGATACGGCAGGTTTGCGAGACAGCGCTGATAAGGTAGAAAAAATTGGCATTCAGCGTACCCGCCAAGAGATGTTGCAGGCGGATGTAATTTTGCTCGTGTTTGATGACCATTTGCACAATGAAACAATACAACGCGAAATAATAAAAGACATTCCTGCCAATATCAGTTGTTTGCTAGTACATAATAAAATTGATTTAAGCGGTAAGGCAATTGTTCGCCGTGAGAGTAATGAAGGCATTGAATTATTTCTGTCAGCCAAAACAGGGCAGGGTGTTGAATTATTAATCGATGAATTGAAAAAATGTGCAGGTTTAAACGAAACAGGCGAAAATACTTTTATGGCGCGACGCCGTCATATTAGCGCATTAGAAAATGCCAGTATGAGCATTGAGGCTGGGAAGCAGCAATTGGTGACGTATCATGCCGCTGAGTTATTGGCGGAAGATTTGCGTCAAGCGCAACAGTTTTTGAATGAATTAACCGGGGAATTTACTAGCGAAGATTTATTGGGCAATATTTTTTCAAGTTTTTGTATAGGCAAGTAAGCTAAATTTTTCACAAATAGTCGATGAGTTTCCCGCTGGTTTGACGTAGGCGTTGACTGAGCAAGCTGGCAAAGTGCCAAAGTAATCTGACGCCAAGTGCAGGGTGTTCGAGGGTCACTTTTTGCAGATTGTTTTTTGTTAGCAGCAGTAACGTTGAGGCTGTAGAAACCTTGACCGTGGCTGAGTTGGGCATACCATCAATTGTAGTAGCTCAGACCCGATCTGACAGTTACCCGTTTTCAGGGTGTCTGTTAGTTTAGATTTGAGCTAAATTCTTTTCCGCCCAAATCGATTTACCATCCATCAAAGTTTCCAGTGGTGTGCGTCCA
>Ga0316204_10004705_pt1 | contig 23999 bp, 21 predicted proteins | sample 6monrhotite_MG_2_FD_205661 | JGI IMG/M metagenome (GOLD analysis project Ga0316204, IMG submission 205661) | Microbial mat bacterial communities from mineral coupon in-situ incubated in ocean water Damariscotta River, Maine, United States -... | ecosystem: Environmental > Aquatic > Marine >... | reverse complement strand
GCTCGAGAAGCTTGCTTCTCAGCGGCGAATCGGAGGGCGAGCGGAGCGGGATTCTCGACGAGCGGCCTTTGGGCCGCGCAACAAGTGTGATTCCAAGGGGACTTTCGAGCGCAGCGAGACGGTCCGGCTGGAATCGGGCCAGCTACCGTCCGTCCAGGCACACCCGTTGCCCGAAGGTGTCGAGCCCCACCGAGGCTCCACACGCCTCGAAGTCCGACCGGCACCCGGTCCCCCCAGACGCCTCGCACGCGTCCCGGCCGTCCCGGCAGATCTCGCAGGCGAGGGCCACGAGGAAGCCGTAGCTGGACTTCTCTTCGGCGATGGCCGCCTTGCGCGCCGCCTCCGCGCGGGCCGCACGCTCCGCCAGCTGGCGTTCCACGGACTCCTGCTGTCCCGCCGCCCGCGCCGCGGCGGCCTCCGCCGACTCTGACGCCCGCTCCACACCGACCGCCACCTGCAGGGCACGGCCCGTCAGCACCGTCCGATGCTCCCCGTGGATGGCCGACACCGACAGGGTGGCGGTGCCCGAGCGATCGAAGCACACCTCGACCGGCTCGTCGGGCCCCGACACCTCCAGGCGGTGCCCCGACATCGCCGCGAGCCACAGCCCCTCGCCGTACACCTGCCCGTGCAGCCCGTCGGGCCCGGGGCTGTCGAGGCGGAGGGTGAGGCACTGCCCGCCCTCCACGGCCAGATCCACCATGCCGCTGGTCTCGCCTTCGATCCGGTAGGACTCGGCGCCCATGGCGGCCACGGCGGCGTCGAAGGCCTCCGCCGTCCACACCTCGTCGACCGCGTAGGACGCCCGGGCCATGGTCTCGCACGTGAGCAGCGAGGGCTGTAGCTTCATGCAGCGCTTCACGTAGTCGTCGAAGGCCGCCCGCTTGCAGGCAACCTCCTCCCCACCCTTTGCCAGACAGGAGGCGTGGTCCTTGGCGACCTTCGCCGGGAACGCCGCGTGGGCGAGGGTCGCGGAGCATAGCAGCACGGTGGAGCAGAACAACGGGAGCAGGCGGGACATCGGCACCTCGGAGGCCGTCGTAGTGCACCGGCGGCCTCGCATCCACCCACGCCGTGCCTCAGGCCTCGCCCGACCGGAGGAGTCGCCCCTCCTCGATCAGCGTCTCCACCCCACCCTCCATGGCCCGTAGCCATCCCTCCCGCACCTCCGCCGGGACCGGCGGCTGCGCCGAGCGAGGGGTCACGAACACCGCCGCGACCAGGCATGCCAGGTTGGCCAGCAGCCCCACGGGGAGCGCGACGAGCCAGGCGATGACCGAGTAGTCGGCGAGAAGCCAGAACACCCCGCCGCCCGCCGCCACGCCGCCCACAAGGCACAGCCCCACCGCGACGGCGCCCATCACCTTGTCCGCCTGGGTCGCCACGGGCACCCGGGAGACGTCGGCGGCAAGGACCCAGTGCGATGGGGGCTCCTCGTCCGAGCACTCGCCGACGACCGACACCGAGAAGCGCAGCCCGTCGGCCACCCGCGAGCCGTACGCCGATACCTCGCCTCCGCTCGCTTCGGGCTCCACAGACCACCCCGACGCCCCCGGCTCGGCCTGGTCGATGAGCCCCTCCAACACCTTGCACAGGGCCGGCAGCGCCTCCCCCGGATCGTCCGGGAAGGCGGGGAGGATCACGTCTTCGTGCATGGGTTCCATCAGTCGTCCAGCCCCGCCGCCCACACCGAGAGCTTCCGTCCCCGCCGCAGCACCAAGACCCCCGCCGACGGGACCCCACCGAGCGCCAACGCACGGACGTCGACCCCGGGCAGACGCACCACCTCGGGGGCGTCGCTTCCCGCAGCGAGTTCCTGCTCGGCGGTGGCGGCCTTGGCCGGCGACACCCAGTCGTCGCCGAAGGACTCCACCAGCCAAGCGGCAAGCCCTCCGCCCCGACGCACCTCGCTCACCGCCACCGACGCCGCCACGGCCTCCGGCAGCTCCCGTCCGCCGCGGCGCTGCTGACGGTCCAACAGACCGAGCACAGCCTCCCGGAGCACATCGTCGTCGCCCAGGTCCCGCAGGGTGGGCGAGACCACCTCCCGCTGGACCACGAAGCGCACGTTGCCCCGGAGGGTCAGCCGCCGCCTCAGCCACGACTCGAGGCGCCGGTTCGCGTCCCCCGCCAGGTGGTGCAGCGGCTCGTAGGCCCGCAACACCGCGAGCGCCGCGTCCCGGCTGTCGACGAGGTGCAGCAGCTCCCCCCACGCCTGCCCCTCCGCCAAGGCATGGATCAGCGGCCACACCGGCTTGACACTGGTCCAATAGTGCTTCCCAAAGAGCACCATCGGCGAAGCCACCCCCAGCGTGCCGTAGTGGTTCTGGGTGAGGTCTTGGAAGACCTCCTGAATGGTGCCAGCGCTTCCCGGCGCAAACACCACCCCACCCTTCGCCAAGGCGAGAAGCCCATCCTCGCGAACGCTGTTGGCGAAATACTTGGCAATATGGGTCGCGAAAGGTGCAGGAGGCTCGTGGCCGTAGAGCCAGGTGGGAATTCCGAGCGATGGGTACTTTTCTCGTTCCCCCTCCGCCTGCGGGAAGCTGGCACGCATGGCCATGCCCCGGTGCAGCCAGTCGGCGTCGGTGTACTCCTTGCCGGGCTTGGCCCCCTCGGGCCGGACCACGAACGGGCCCCTCAGGGCACGGTCCAGATCCTCGTTGGGGCGTCCGGCGAACCACGCCCCCACGTGGGTCGCCTCCATGGCGCCGGGGCCTCCACCGCTGGCCACCAGCGCCCCCTCCCGGGTGAGCTCTCGGGCCATGCAGGCGATGTCGGCGTAGATCGGGTCGGAGCGCTCCAGGGCATGCCCCCCCATGAACGCCACGACCGTGCGACCGTCGACCAGCTCCGCGATGGAATCGGTGATGGCGTGGTCGTGCAGACGCCGGGCCAGGGAGACCGCGATGCTGCGAGGCTCCGGCCCCCCGTCGTCGAGGTACTCCTCGTAGATCCGGTGATCGAGGGTGCTGAGAAAGGAGTCGGGGTCCCCTGCATCGAATCCGTCGAACAGCTCGTCGGACCCGTACAGCTCCGCCCGATGCACGTGGAACAGTCGCTCGGGGAAGTGACCGATGACCGTGGCCCCTCCCGACACCAGGTGAGCAGCGAGGCCGTTGGGGATGTGGCAGCCGAGGAACAGGCAGCCAGGGAACTGGTGGCAGGCCAGCTCCTCATGGACCGCGTCGAGGTCGAGGGCCTGGACGGCGGCGGGGGAACGGTGGGGGTCCGCGAGCCAGGCCTGGACCGCGGGCAAGGTGTCGAGCTGCTGCATGGACCGCGTCTATCCCAGGTGCTGAAGGGCTTGGCGCATGGCGCCCGCCGAGGCGTAGCGCTGTGCCGGTTCATGGGCAGTGGCGCGCTGGACAATGGGCCGGAACGGCTCTGGCAGCGGCTCGAGCACCCGATCGCTCATGAAGGACAGGGACAGGTCGGGAGGGGCTTGCCCAGTGAGCAGCGTGAACATCAGCGACCCGACGCTGTACAAGTCGCTCTGAGCCGTGGCCTTGCTCGGCTCGAACCTGGCTTCGGGCGCCACGTTGAGGGCCAAGCCGAGCTCATCGCCCGGCTGAGTATGGAAGAGTCGCGTCTCCGACGACAGGCGGGACGACGACAGGTCGCTGAGGAGCACATGACCGGACGAACCCCAGAGCAAGTTGTCGATACGCAGGTCGCGATGCACCACGCCGAGACCGTGCAGGACGCCGAGTCCGGCGAGCACCTGATCCGCCACCTCGGCGGCGCGGCGAGGGGGGAGCGGCCACACCGGCGCCACGTCCCGCAGCACCCCACGGGCTCGCTCCATGACGAGCACGGGCCCGTGTTCCTCATCGTGGAGGTAGTCGAACATCCGCACCACGTTGGCGTGGGTCACCCGGGCGAGCACCCGGGCCTCCGTCAGGAAGCGCTGACGCACCTCCAGCTCGTCCCGTTCGCCCGCACGGATCAACTTGAGCGCCCGTGGAGCATCGAGCAGGGTGTCGTGGGCCGCGTACACGACAGTGCGAGGACCGGAGCCAAGCTTCTGCTCGACGCGGTAGCGGCCCGCGGCGAGTTCGATTTCGATGTCAGGCATGGCGCCAGGTAACCTCTCTCCAGCTTGGGCAACGGTCAGAAATACGCCTTCAACTGACTGAACACCGCCAAGGGGTAGGTCCCGAACTCCGAACGCAGCACCGGCACCTCCGCCTCCACAGGGAACCCCGCGTACGTGAAGCTCTGCACCTCGGACGTCGGCCGAGCCCCGAGGCCGACGAATCCGCCAACCACAAAGGCAGCATTCCCCGACACCGACCACGACAGGTTCGGAGCCACGAACGCCGAGCCATCCTCTACATTCGCGATGATGGCGCCACTTGCGCTCACGAGAGGGCTGATTTCCTGAGCCACCGAAAGGGCACCATAACTACGACCCATCAACCACAACTGGCCCCGCGCATAGCGGCGATCGCTCAGCTGGTCCAGGTAGTCCGCAGGGTCGCTCGCCCCAAGCGTCTGCAGGTAGACCTCACCGGTCATGGTGGTCTTCTCGCCGGGGCGCCACAAGCCACCGACCGCGGCACGCACGAAGGGGTCGCGGTCGTCGGAGAAGGTCACGGTGCCATCGCCGTACAGGCCGATGGCGCCCACCGAGGTAGCAAAGCTAGACCCCACGACCCGGTCCCCCATCACCGTCGCCAAGAACAGGCCCACGTCGGTCAGCCGCACGGTGGTCTGCCCGTAGGCCCCCACCACGAGCCCGTCGTCGGACCACCCCCCCGCGTAGCCTCCGGCGATGGTCAGGTAGGAGAGCCCAGAGTAGGCGTCGACCCGGACGGCATCGACCCCGGGCTTGTACTCCTGGTCGATGACGGCGGGGGTGAAGGGATTCACCAAGTCCAGCGGGGTGAACACAAAGGTGTTGCCGAAGCTGATGGCCTGCCGGCCCACGGTGGTGGTGACCGGACCCGTCTCGGCCTTCACCATGGCGCGGTCGACCCGACCACGCACCTGAAGGCCATCGCTCTCTTCCCACTGGTACGATAGTTCCAGCGCCTCTGGCGCCCGCAGCCCCACCCCTGTGGAGGTGCCCCCAAAGCCGCTCGACGCCGGTGCGGGGGCGAGGCCCGTCGAGGTGCCGTGGAGCACGAATCGCACCTTCTTGGAGATGTCCCCATCCACCTTCAGCCGAACGTCGAGCACCCCCTGACCCGTCGGGTCGTCGGGCAGCACGTCGGATTCGTACGGGACAGTGGCCGTGAAGAAGGTCTTGATGTCGCCATGCACGTCGACGGGAAAGGGTACCTTCTCGTTCTCGGCATCGTCTTGACCCCAGGCCACACCGAGAGCCAGCGCCAGTGCGAGGCCTGTCACTTCCGCTCGTCCCGCTCGAGGGTTCCGTCGTTCATCCAGAGGACCCGGCGGGCCGCGTGCATGATCTTGGGGTCGTGGGTGGAGAACAGGAAGGTGATGCCGTGCTCCTTGTTCAGCGACTTCATCAGCTCGATGAGGCTGTCGCTGGTCTTGCTGTCGAGGTTGGCGGTGGGTTCGTCCGCCAACACGAGGGCGGGCCGACCGGCGATGGCCCGAGCCACCGCCACCCGCTGCTGCTGGCCCCCGGACAGCTCCCCCGGACGGCGGTGCTCCATGCCCTGCAGCCCCACGGACGCCAACGTCTCCATGACCCGCTGCTTGCGCTCGGCGGCGGGCATCCCCTGGAGCAAGAGCACGAACTCCGCGTTCTCGTAGGCCGACAGCACGGGCACCAGGTTGTAAGACTGGAAGACGAAGCCGAGCTTGCGGAGCCGCACATCGGCCAGCTGGCCCGACGACAGCTTGCTGATCTCGATGCCATCGATGGTGATGCTGCCCGCGTCGGGCTGGTCGAGGCCACCAATCTGATTGAGCAGCGTGGTCTTTCCGGACCCTGACGGGCCCATGATGGCCGCGAACTCACCGGCCTCGATGTCGAGGTCGACCCCGTCGAGGGCCTTCACAGTGACGTCGCCCTGCTTGTAGTGGCGCACGAGGCCACGGACGGACACGATGGACATGGGGACTCCAAGCGGAAGCGCCCTAGGGGGCGCGGAGGGCCTCGACGGGCTCGAGGCGAGAGAGGTAGTAGGCAGGGTAGACGCCGGCGAGCATGGTGACCACGATGGTGCCGAGCACGTAGAGGCCCATGCGGTCAGCGTCCCATGCGCCCATCATGTGGGTGGAGATGACGATGCCCTCCATCTCGACGGACTCCCCCATGTAGGCGGAGTAGTCGATGCCGTAGCTCACGAGGTAGGCCACGAACGCCCCGCCGAAGACCAGGCCCACGAGGCTGCCCAACACGCCGAGGGCGGTCGCCTCCAACAGCACCAAGCCGGCCAGACGCCCGGGCCGCATGCCGATGGACATCAGCACCCCGAACTCCTTGGTGCGCTCGAGCACGCTCATCAGCACGGTGTTGAGCACGCCCATGGCCACGATGAGCCCCATCACGGCCATGATGAAGTCGCCGCTGACCCGGTCGATGTTGATGAAGTGCACCAGCTCCGGCAGCGCGTCGGGCCACTCGAGCACTTCGCGACCCTCCGCCCCCACGACCCCGAGGGCCTTGGTGTAGGCCGCTGGGCTGTGGGCCGGGTCGGCGATGTGGAGTGCGATCTGGTGGGCGGTGTCGGGCTGCTCGATGAGCTCTTGTGCCGCCGCGATGGTCACCAGCACGGCCATGCCGTCGAGCTCGACCCCGCCGGTCTTGTAGAGGCCCCGCACCCGGAACATGCGCGAGACCATCTCGTCTTGGCCGGGCCCCTGGCCCATGTAGACGACCTTGTCGCCCACGACGACCTGCAAGGTGTCGGCGAGCTTGGCCCCCATGACGATGCCCCGGTCGTCGTCGTCGGCGAGCCACTCCCCCTCGACCACCTTGTCGTCGAGGGTGTCGACGGCGGCCTCGGCGCTGGGCACGCCCCCCCGCAGGGCCACGCCGGCGGAGTTGTAGGGCGAGGTCACCAGGCCCCCCAAGAACAGGCGCGGGGTGACCGTGGCATCGGGGAAGGCCTCGGACAGCGAGGTGGCGATGCCACCGGCCCCGACCAGCATCTGCTCGGGCTCCCGCTCGTCCTGCCACCCATCGGCCTGGACCACCACATGGCCCGCCAGGGTGGAGATGCCGATGCGGAGCATGTCGGAGTACTGACCTGCTTGCAGGCCCACCATCATCAGCACCAGGGCGAGCCCAGACCCGATGGCCGACATGGTGATCAAGGTACGTCGTGCATTGCGGAACAGGTTGCGGACCGCCAGCTTCAACAGTTGCATCGCCGCCTCCTACTCGGTCCGGATCGCTTCGACGGGCTGCAGCCGTGCGGCACGCCACGCGGGCCACAGCGACGAGCCGATGCTCACCAAGATCAGCGCACTGATGGGGGCGTACACGCTGAAGGGCGTGACGTCCCCGTAGATGATGGGGTCGAAGCGGACGCCCATCATCTCGAAGCCCTCGCCGCCGGACGACATGTCGAACCCGACGTAGACCACCAAGACATCGAGCAGGCCACCGATGGCCAGGCCGATGCTGCCGGCGAGCATGGACAGGAAGGCGCTCTCCCACAGGACCATGCTCACCATCTGGGAGGGCCGCAGGCCGATGGCCTTCAGCACGCCGAGCTCACGGGTGCGCTCGAACACGCTCATCATCATGGTGTTGAGCACGCCGAAGCTGGCCACGGCGAACACGATGCCCAGCATGAACAGGCTGGCGAAGCTCTGCATCCCCATCATCTCGGCGGTCTGGGGGCTCGCCTCCCGCCAGGTCTGCACCTGCAACTCCTTCGGGAGCTCCTTCCGCAGGCCGTTCGCGAAGCTGTCGAGGTCGTCGGCGTCTTCCGTGAGGACCATGATGCCGTGGATCTGGTCCGGCAGCACCAACAGCTCCTGCAGGTCGCCCAGGTGCAACCAGGCTCCACCCTTGTCCATCGCGGCGTTGCCGGTGCTCGACAGCCCCACCACCGTGTACAGGTCGTTGCCCAGGGACCCGTCGGAGGCCTGAGTGAAGGCGACCACTTCGTCGCCCACGCCGACCTCGAGCTCCGCGGCGAGCCCCGTGCCGATGACGATTTCCTTGGCGGCGACGGCGCCGAGATACCGCCCCTCGGTCACCCGCTCGTCCACATGGGTCAGGGGCAGCTCCCGCGCCGGATCGATGCCCTGCAGCTGCACGCCCGTCGACGTCTTGTCGCTCCCGAGCAGCGCCATGCCGTTGAGCCGCCCCGTCGCTCCGATGACGCGGTCGCTCGCATCGATGGCGGCGAGCACGTCCGCGGCACGGGGCACGGTGTCGAGCTGCTGCCGGGTCGCCGGGTAGTCGGGGTGGTGCACCTGCACATGGCCGAGCTGCTGGTCGACCATGATCTCAGCCATCTTGTTGTACATGCCATCGGTGAACGCGATGAGCGACATGCACAGCGCCACGGCGACGGCCATCGCCGTGGCAGTGATCAATGAGCGGCGCTTGTGGCGCCACAAGTTGCGCCAGGCAATGGCAATGAGCGTGGACACGGCGTCGACCTAGCGCTTGAGGGCTTGGAGCGTGAAGGCGTTCTCGTCGAGTTCCACGTCGAAGTCGAGGGACTCGTAGGTCATCTTCGTGAACTCCCCCGGCTTGTCGTGGGGGGTCAGCGTCATGACCATCGGCACCTTGCGGCCTTCGATGTCCTGCACGTTCTCGAAGGACATCGTGCGGATCTTCTCGTCCCGCTCGTCGAAGTAGTCGATGGTCCGAGGCACCTTGTCGCTGCCAACGGTGACGATGACCTTGCCCCAGACCACAGGGGCATCGGGCTTCGGAATCAGCTCGATGACGTAGGCGTCTGCTGGCTCGCCACCGTCCGACGGGCGGTGGGTGATGCCGTAAGTGTAGTCGTCCCGCATCCGACTGCCCTTCACGAGGTCGTCGTTGCTGAAGTGGCTGCCCATCCACGAGCCGGACATCATGCCGGCCGGGATCTTCATCGTCCGGTCGACCTTCGGCATGTAGTTGTAGAGGTTGTCGCCGTTCTTCAACGTGGCCACCCCCGCATCCTTCGCCGGCTCGAGGATGACGACGAGGCTGTTGTCCTCCCCCTGGGAGGTCGCCTTCATCTTCATCGTGCGCTCGTAGCGCTTCGTCTTGACCGACATCTCCATGACGGCCTCGCTGGAGTCCCCTCGCGACACGTCATCGGTCGCGTCGAGGAGCTCCTCCACAGTGGGTTCGCCCGTGGCGGGCTCTTCGGCCAGGGCCAAGCCGCCCCACAAGCACACAGTCAACAACCAAGACATGGCTACTCCTTTCCGGCTTCACGAGATGCAGCTTGCACCGCTTGCCACTCGGCGATCAATGCAGGTAGCCGCTCTTGAAAGAACCGGCAGAACCCGATGAAGTCCCGTAGGCGGTCGTCGACGGGCAGCCCGTTGGCTTCCTTGAGCTGGCAGGCCTCCTCGCCCAGCACCAACATCTGCTGGGTCCGCACCACCTCCATGGCGAAGATGTCGGACCACAGGTGGGGCTGTAGCGCGTACCAGACGGCACGGGAGCCGCTGCGCCGGCTGCGACGCACGAAGCCGGCACGCACCAGCAGCTGCGTCTGAGAGCTGATCGACCCCTTGGACGCGCCGAGCCAGTCGGCCAGCTCGGTGCTGGACTGCTCGGCAGGGTCGCAGGTGAGCAGCCGCCCGATGATGCGGCAAGCAATCGGGGCGAGGCCCATGCTCTCGAAGACGAGAGCGATGCGCTCCACCAGTTCCCGCTCATGTCGCTCGGCGACGGACATACACAACCATCAGAACGTTCAGAAGATGCTGAACGCTCTAATACTCGTGGCTTCCTAGGTCAAAGGACGATCCCGTGTCCCGACCCCACCACGCCTGCTCGGGGTTGGCCTCGAGCGGAGCGAGAGGGGCAGCATGGAATCCGCGTGGGGTGGTTGGTTCCCATCTCCGGGTGCGGCGGCGACGAGCCCGCCAACAACGGCACGAACGCCCCACTGGCGACACCGGGTACATCGGCCCGCCCATCGACGACTCGCAGCTGGCGAGCGTCGTGCAGTGCAACCCGACCGGTGTGTACGTCGGCATCGACCGGACGGTCCACGGGGCGACATCCCGCGCGCCTTGTTCGAGGTCGCCGACAGCGCCAACGCCATGAACTGGAACGAGCATCACACCGTCCCGGTCGTCGGTTCCAAGGGGTCCCTTAGGGCCTGCCCGCAAACAGACGCTGCATTCGGACACGCGACACGCCCGATGGCTGCGTCGTCGGATTCTCGGGATAGCTCGCTATCCCCTCGATCCTCCTCCTTCACCTCGAACGCGTATCGCGCCCCCGATGCAACGCGTTTGTTCACGGTCAAGCCCTTACCCACCTGCAAGGCAGAGCGGCAGCACCCGACCGATGCGGCGCCGGCCGCAGCGCCAAAGGAGCCGTCGGACGAATGCGCTACGCTTGCGGCATGCGCCAGTCCACTGCCCTTCTGCCCCTGCTCCTCGCCACCGCCCTCGCCTGCTCGGGCATCGGCACCGAGGACCCTCTCCCCGCGGAGGTGAGCCCGCCCGACCCGACACCAGCGCCCGTTCCGGAGCCCGACGCGCCCGACGAGGACGAGGGCCCCACCGGGTGGATCGACGAGGCCATCGACGAGGCCATCGAGATGGAGACCATGCCGGGCACGAGCGGCGACGAGTCCGAAGAGCGCATGAAGGAGCTGCGCGCCTTCTTCCTCGCCCACCCCGAGTACGAAGACCCCGCAGAGCTGGAGAAGCTGGCCGACCTCGCCTGCGGGTACGGCCTCGAAGAGGCCCACGTCAAGCTCCACGACCCCGAGCCCCGCACTCCGCGCACGGTCACCGTGGAGAAGCCGGGGTGGAAGCTGATGGTGGCCTACTCCGAGTACCACTGCACGAGCGACGACTGGAGCTGGTTCACCAATGAGGTGCGGGAAGCCGTGTCCCCCAAGGGAGTGGGTTGGGACTACGCCGGCGCCACCCACGACGTGCTGGTCGTGAAGCTCGGCGACGAGGAGGTCCAGCGCGTTCCTCTCGAAGGCCAGGGATACCTGATGCTCCATGACGGCAAAGACCCTCAGCACGCCGGCCACGACATGCCCGAGGGCGTCATCGAAGCTGCGCAGGACGCCTTCGGGCTCTGAACCCCGCCACGGCGAGGCCGATGGCCCGCGGTCCACCGGGAGCGCGACGTCGACCCGCCTTGCCCAGGCCTGTCGTACAATCGCGGACCACACCCAACCTCGAGGCGGACCATGCTCCTTTTTGCAGTGACCGTGTCCCTCGCCGCACCCACCCTGTCCCTGTCTGGCAGCTGCCCCGGGGCCGTCGACTTCGACATCACCGGAGCTACCCCCGGTGGAAGCGTGGCGGTGCTCAGCGCGTCAGGGCCAGGAAGCGCTCCGTTGCCCGCCGGGCCCTGCTCGGAACTCAGCGGGCTCGATGCGTCGGGATTGACCCTGCGCTCGAAGCGTACCGCCGATGGTGCAGGGGATGCGTCCTTTTCGCCCAGCATTCCCGTTGCCGCGTGCGGGGCCTGGGTGCAGGTCGTGGATGTGGCCACCTGCACGATGTCCGAGGCGCTGCCGATCTCCAGCACCCCTGACTGTTCGTTTGTGGCAGACCCCGACCTGGCAGTAGGAGAGCCGAGCAACCTGGCGGGCACCACGGCCGCTCACAATGCGTGGCGCGACCTGGCGGGTGTGCCCCGGGTCGTCTGGAATGTCGACCTTGCCCAGTCCGCCCAGGACTACGCAGACACTTGCCCCACCATCCACGACGCGTCCCGCAGTCCCGACGCCGGCTTCGGCTACGTCGGCGAGAATCTGTATTGGTCCTTTCCCACAGGTAGTGGGCCTCAGGCCGTGGCTTCGTGGGCATCGGAGCGCGCGGACTACGACTTCGGCGTTGCCATCGACTACACGAACTACCTGATCTTCGGCCACTACACACAGATCGTGTGGGCAGAGACCGAAGCGATTGGGTGTGGCTATGCGGACTGCACCGCAAGCACGGGCGTGGTCTCCGTCGTGTGTCGATACGGGGAGGGCGGCAACTACATCGGCCAGACGCCCTACGACTTCACTGCAGACAGCTGTGTCGACCTCGACAACGACGATGCTCTGCAGTGGGAAGACATCGATGATGAGGATCGCAGCGTCCAGTAGCGGCGCCACCAATCAGCGGCGGCGACGCACGAACCAGGCCAGGCCGATGCCGAGCCAGCTCATGGCCCCGAGCCCAGAGGTGCTCGCGCAGCTGCACGCCTGGCGCTCGTACCGTGCCGCGTCGAACGCTTCGTTGCAGAGGTTGGGCTCGAGGCTGGGGTCGACGTGGTCGGGGTCGCCGTCGCAGTCGTCGTCGAAGCCATACTCGTTGCCGTCGTCGACGCCGTCGTCGTCGCTGTCGTCGTCGAGATAATCGGGGACTCCGTCGCCGTCGGTGTCGCCGCGGTACTCGTCGACGGTGTTGATGCCGTCGTCGTCGTCGTCGATGTCGAGGGCGTCGATGGTTCCGTCGCCGTCGGTGTCGAGGGGGTTCTCCCAGTCGTCCCCGACCTCGTCGTCGTCGCGAATGCCATCGCCGTCGGTGTCGTCGTCGAAGGGGTCGAGGCCGAGGAGGGTCTCGGCCTCGTTGGGGATGTTGTCGGCGTCTAGGTCGCCGAGGGGACCGTCTTCGTCGGCGTCGTCGAGGTGGTCGAGGCGTCCGTCACCATCGTTGTCGCCGTCGAGACCGCCCCAGAGGACCTCGTCGGCGGTGGACCATCCGTCGTTGTCGTCGTCGGGGTCCTGGAAGTCGAGGATGCCGTCGCCGTCGGTGTCGCGGTAGGCGACCTCGTCGGTGGTGGGCGGATCGGTGAGGGCGATGCGCTGGAAGGTGGGCTCCTGGACGCCCTTGGGGTCGAGGCACCGGAGCCAGGCGGCGGTCTGGCCCTGGACGGTGAGGCTGACGATGGAGGCCTCTAGGGAGGGCTCGCAGCCGAAGCCGACCTCGAGGTAGGTGGGGACCGTATCGTCGTCGTCGTCGGTGTCGCGCCAGTCCTCCACCCCGTCGCCGTCCCGGTCGACGGGGTCGTAGCCGTTGGCGCCCCCGAGCTCGAGCCCGTCGATGGCGAGGTCGCCCTTGCTGGTGACGATGCTCGGATCCCCCGTGCCGTCGAAGTCGCAGACGGAGAGGATCGTGGCCTCATCGGCGTAGGCGTCGACGTAGCGGACGTACGACTCGGCGCAGGACGTGTCGGGGTCGAGCGACAGGGTGCCGTTCTTCTCGAGGGTCTCGTCGATGGTGAGGACGAGGTCACCGTCGGAGTCGGCCAGGCCGCCGTCGGAGTCATCGGAGTCGAACAGGTCGGGGATGGAGTCGCTGTCCTGGTCGTCGAACAGACTCTCGTCCACGTCGAGCTTGCCGTCGCCGTCGCTGTCGACGTCGAGGCTGTTGGGGCAGCCGTCGCCGTCGATGTCGTCGTCGCCCTCGAGGAGGGAGATCTTGCCGTCGCCGTCGTCGTCGGTGTCGACCACGTCGTGCTCGCCGTCGCCGTCGAAGTCCTTCCTCCAGCCCTCGGGCCCATCGATGGTCACGTGGGTGGGGTCGGTGGCCACGGCGAGCTGGTCGCAGTCGACCTGGGTGCCGACCACGGGCACGGTGCCAATCCAGTCGCCCTCGATGGCGTCGGGGCGGGAGTCCCCGTCGCTGTCGAGGGAGAGGTAGCCGGAGCCGATGTTCACGGCTTCGTCGTAGGTGCTCCAGCCATCGCCATCGTCGTCGGTGTCGATGCGGTCGGGGGTGCCATCGCCGTCGGAGTCGCCGTTCACCTCGTCGACGGTGGCGATGCTGTCGCCGTCGTCGTCGAGGTCCTCACGGTCCGGCGTGCCGTCGCCGTCGGTGTCGACGAGCCCTTCGACGACGGAGTCGTAGCCGTCGCCGTCATCGTCGGTGTCGACCACGTCCGGGAGCCCGTCGGCGTCCAGGTCGGGCTTCGGGTCGGAGGGTCCGGAGATGCGGGGCCACTCCTCGCCGTCGGTGACGCCATCGCCGTCGGTGTCGTCGGAGGAGGGGTCGAGGTCGAAGGGGTCGCGGAGCTCCTCGCCGTCGCCCCAGCCGTCGCCGTCGGAGTCGAAGAGGCAGTCGTCGATGGAGAGATCGTACTCACTGTCGAGGTCGTCAGCGGCGTTGCGGATGCTGGCGCACACGCCGTCGCCGTCCCAGTCGTCGTCGCCCTCGCAGGGGCCGCCGATCTCGGAGCAGTCGTTGTCGATGCCGTCGCAGTCGTCGGCGGCCGCGGGAAAGACGTCGCTGGCGCCGTCGTCGCAGTCGGTGTTGAGCGCGCTGAAGCCGGCACCGAGGCAGGTACCCGTGGGGTCCTTGACCAGGTTGGGGGTGCCGAAGCCGTCGCCGTCGAGGTCCTCGAAGCACAGCTCGAGGTCGTAGCCGTCGCAGTTCTGGTCGGCGCCGTCGCTCGGGATCTCCGGTGCGCCCGGGTAGAAGGTCGCGGGGTCCACCCCGATGACGGTGGTGCTGTCGAGGCAGTCGCCGGTCTGGTCGGACACGCCGGCGGCGCTGCAGTCGATGGGGGACGACAACAGGACGTCGTCGGTGCCCCAGCCGTCGCCATCCTCGTCGACGTAGCACTCCTCGAGCCCGTCGCAGTTCTGATCGGTGCCGTCCGCCGGCTGCTCGGTGGCGGTCGGTCGGACCCCGTCGTCGCCGTCGTCGCAGTCGTTCAGGTTGGCGGCGACGCCCGCGCCGTCGCAGGTGAGGTCGCCCACGCCGGAGAGGACCTGCTGGGTCGCAGAGCCGAAGCCGTCGTCGTCGAAGTCCTGGGGGCACAGCTCCCGGGCGTCGCAGTTCTGGTCGACTCCGTCGTTGAAGCTCTCGGTGGCCGCAGCGTTGATCTGGTCGTTGCTGTCGTTGCAGTCCAGGTCGTTGTCGCTGACACCGGCGACACCGCAGGTGAGGGACGTGGAGGGGACGAGGGTTCCCGCGTCGGTGCCGTCGCCGTCGCCGTCGCCGTCGAGGTAGCACAGCTCCTCATCGTCGCAGTCCTCGTCGATGCCATTCAGCGGGACCTCGGGGTTGCCGGGGAAGCGGTCGGCGTTGTTGTCGGCGCAGTCCGTGGCGTCGGCGGTGAACGCGAGGCCGGGCAGGTCGCAGGTCAGCCCGGGGGCCTCCTCGGTGAACTGGGTGCCGGCGACGCCGTCCATGTCGCTGTCGTCCCAGCAGAGGAGACGGCCGTTGCAGTCCTGGTCCAGCGCGTCGCCCGCCAGGTCGCTGCCCCCGGGGAACACGGTGTCCGCGTTGTCGTCACAGTCGGTGTCGTTGGTGGACTCGCCGGTGTCGCCGCAGTCGGTGTCGCCGTTGCCGGTGGTGGTGCTGCTGGTGCCGAAGCCGTCGTTGTCGTTGTCGACCCAGCACACCTCGGCGCCGTCGCAGTCCTGGTCGATCTCGTCGGCGGTGATCTCCGGGGCGCCCGGGTAGACGTCCTCGGCACCGGGGCCCTGGTCATCGCAGTCGGTGTTGTTGGTGGATTCACCGGCATCGGTGCACGCGTCGTTCGGGCTGTCGACTGTGCTGGTGCGGCCAAAACCATCCCCGTCGCGGTCGTCATAGCAGAGCTCGATGCCGTCGCAGTCCTGATCCCCCCCGAAGGCGATGTCTTCGGTGTTCCCCGGGAACTTGTCGGCGTTGCTGTCGTCGCAGTCCCCACCGACGCTCGCCAAGGTGGCGACGGCGTCGCAGTTCAGGCCGGTGCCGGTGGTGACCGTCGAGCCGACGTCGTCCTGGTCGGCGTCGACGTAGCAGTCGTCGACGTTGTCACAGTCCTGGTCGATGCCGTCGCCGACGACCTCGCTCTCGCCCGGGTTCACGCTGGCGTTGCCGTCGGCGCAGTCCCCTCCGGGGTCGCCCTGCTCTCCCTCCCCGGAGTCGGTGCAGTCGGCGTCGGCGCTCACCACGGTGCTTCCGTCGTGGTAGCCGTCGTTGTCGTTGTCGCGGTAGCAGAGCTCGTCGCCGTCGCAGTCCTGGTCCCGGCCGTCGCCGATGATCTCGGTCTCGCCCGGGTTGACGCTGGCTCGGGTGTCGTCGCAGTCGCCCGTGGGGTCGCTGGGGACGGCCTCGCCGGAGTCGTTGCAGTCCAGGTCGGCACTGGCGATGGTCGCGCCGGTCCGGTAGCCATCGTTGTCGGCGTCGACGTAGCAGAGATCGCCGCCGTCGCAGTCCTGGTCGATCCCGTCGGCGATGATCTCGGGCTCGGAGCCGCCGGCGCCGGGGTCGCTGTCGTTGCAGTCCTCGACGCCGGCGAGGGTGACCCCGTTGTTCGCGCAGGTGACGGAGCTGCTGTACCGGGTCGACGTGGTGGGGAAGCCGTCGTTGTCGGCGTCGACGTAGCAGAGCTCGAGTCCATCGCAGTTCTGGTCGACGCCATCCCCTGCGATCTCGGCGGCATCAGGGTGGATGGAGGCGTTGCCGGGGGCGCAGTCGATCCGGTCGCCGTAGCCATCCCCGTCGCTGTCGGCGCCGGCCGCGCCGACGTCGTTCACGTCGGAGTCGCCCCCGGTGGTCGATGTGAAGTCGGCGAAGGTCGAAGGTTCGCAGGTGGCGTTGGCAGCGACGAGGTCAGGGTCGATCGACGCGCCGAACACGTCCCCTGGCAGGTAGCCGCCGTCGATGTCGCCACCGTTGTTGTTGTCGAAGAGGTTGGCTCCACCGGTGAAGCCACTGCCGCCTCCCTCCCCCCGAAGCGCCTGGCTGTTGCCGTTCTTGTCGTCCTCGTTGTTGGCCACGACGCTGTTCGAGACGGCGATCACCCCGTCCTTCGCCAGCAAGGCCGAGCCCTTGTCCGCACGGTTGAGCAGCAGGGTCGTGTAGCTGAAGGTCGCGCTGGCGTTGTTGCTGTAGACCGCGCCACCTTGGTTCTCATTGGTGTCGTTGTCCTGGAACACCGTCCGCGTGGCCGTGAACGTCGCCGCCGTCTCCAGGTAGACCGCCCCGCCATCCTTGGCGTCTGCCAGGTTGTCGCAGAGGATGCTGTCCAGCAGGTCGAGGCTGCCGTCGACGACCCGGATGCCCCCACCGTCGTCGCTTTGGTAGCCGTTGGAGACCTTCACCCCGACGAGGTCCACGGCGGTGGCAGACCCGGCCATGCGCAGTGCGCGCCGTGATCCCCCACCATCGAGGGTCAGGAACTGCACGGTGACGTCGCTCCCTCCAATGACCTCGAGCACCGGGTTCGTGGCACCGGAGAGCAGGACATCGTTCATCCCGATGCCGTGGAGGGTCACATCGACGCCATCGATGACCACCGATCCACTCTGGGAGCTGGTGACGATGATGTGGTCGCCATTCGACGCCGCGTCGACGGCGGCCTGGACCGAGGGAAAGTCCCCAGGCACCAGCAGGTCAGCGGCGAGGGCGGAGGTGAGGACGGAGAGGATGAAAGGAGGCATGCCCAACCCTACCAGCCCGTCGCTCCATCAGTGGTCGACCAGCGCCCACGGCTTCGAGCCCGCCCACTGCGACTCGAGCCGGCGGGCGGCCGCATCCCACAAGGGGCGAACGGATGCGGCCGTTCGCCTCCGAGGCCTTCGATCGGCGCAAGAGTCTTGTTGGCTAGACGATGCGAGCCCGCTGCTGGTCGTGCCAGGCGGCCCACACCACGCCCTGGGGATTCGTGGAGCCGAGCCCTTCGGCCGCCCGGCGGGCCACCGCGGCTCCTTCTTCGTTCCCCACGGCGGCGAGCGCGACCGCGAGCGCGTAGTGGGACGCCAGCTGCGCCGCACTCCCGACCGCCAGGGCCGAGGCCTGAAGGGCCTGCTGGGCACACCGTAGCGCCTCTTCTGGAGCCGTCTCGAGGTGGAGCTCCACGCCGAGCAAGGCCTCCTGCACTGCCTTGGGGTCTGACACATTCACCTCTTCTTCTTCGGGCCTACGAGGGTGCGCAGCGTGGCCTTCACCACCACCTCCCCCGTCGGATCGTGGAGGGTCACCGGCACCAGGTACTCCCGGCGGGTGTTGTCGGGGGGCACCGGGCACTCGCAGCGCCCCTCGATGGTGCCCCGGGCCTTCTTCACGTAGTCGAACTCCATGCCGGCCACGATGAAGCGTGCGTCATCGGGCATCGAGTACACGAGCGCCAGGTTGCCCACCATCTCCGCCAGGTTGGCCAGCGCCACCGCGTGGACCGAGCTTAGGTGGTTCCGCAGCCCGGGCCGGTCCTTCATCTGCACCCGGGAGCGGCCTTCCTCCAGGTGCACGACACGGGCCCGGATGGTGCCGGTGTAGGGCGCCGTGCGGCCCACCAGCTTGGAGAACACCCGCTTGCCGCCGGGCAGGGGGGACAGTCGATCCCAGAGGTCCCGCACCACGTTGCGATCGCCGTCCAAGATGCCCACGCTACCTCCGAGCGCACGCCTATCCGCCAGGAACGACCCGGACCTCACCCTTCTTGCCCGCGTTTTTGTTCTTGTCGTCGGGCATGCCCAGGGGGTGGGGCGCCGGCCCCACCGGCTCGGCGTACACGAACTCCATGCCGCCGGCCTCGAAGGTCCGGTCGCCATCCTTTGCCGGGAGCCCGACCCCGGTCAGAGCGTGCCCAGGCACGTACACGACCGCCTCGTCCAGCTCCGGGTAGGCCGCCTCCACCAGACCCAGGAAGAGCACCGCCTTCGAGTCGCAGTCCCCGCGGTTGCGGTAGAGCAGCGCCAGGGGTCGACGGTAGCCGGGGTCGCCTCCGTTCTTCTTCTGGGCCTCGTAGGGGATGGCCTGCACGAAGGAGAGCACCTTCTCGACGTAGTCGCGACGCCCCGAGGTGCCTTCTTTGAGCGCCGCCGCCACGGGGGCCAAGTCGTCGGTGTACTCGGCGACCAGCGACGCGTGGTCGAAGGACAGCTCCCCGCCCTCGCGGAAGAAGTAGTCGTTGTCGGCGACCCAGGTCGCGATGGCGTCGTCCCGCACCTTCTCGGCCTTCGCCATGATGGCCTTGGCTTTGTCCTTCGGCCCCGACACGCCGATGGCGACCCCGCCGTCCTGCACCTTCGCCGTCACCTCCACCTTGCCCTTCAGGCTTCGATTGTAGGCACGGACCTGGCGGACCACGTACTCGTTGAACTCCCGGCGGGGGAACCAGGTGCGCTCGGTCCGGTCGGCATCCACGCTGTCGCGCGGCACCGCGAACGACACCGCCTGGGCTTGGCCACCGTGGTCCTTCCAGCGCACGTCGAAGTCCCAGGTCGTGCCCCCGTCCTCCACGTCGAAGGCCTTCTGCGTCCCGGCCCCGAAGGCCACCGCCGGCCACAGCAACACCCCGAGCATCCACCGCGCCATGCAACCCTCCCGAATCCATCAAAGACGTGCCCCATCTCACCGCATTCGACCGAGGTTCGCCACCCGGGTCTACCGCATCCTGTGATAAATCGAAGGCATGCTCACCCTGCTCATCGCCCTGCTCGCCCCGTCGCCGGCCTTCGCCGAGCCTCCCGTTCCGCCCCCCACCGAGGCGGCCCCCGAGGCCCCACGCACGGTCGAGAAGGCCGACGACGTCAAGGACGCCAAGGGCGTGCGCGCCACCGTCACCGGCACCCTGAAGCGCGTGACCCACGAGGGCACCGAAGCCACGGCCATCGTGCTGACCGACGGGACGAACGTCTTCGTCTCCCAGGGCGGGCCTCCCGAAGGGTGGGACTGGATGATCGACACGCGGATTCGCGTGCAGGGCCAGCTGTGGTCCGAGGGCACCGGCAAGGAAGGCGCCTGGGCCGTGGCCACCCTTGCCGAGCTCGACACGCCGATGCCCGCAGACGTCGGCATGCCAGGGATGGGCTTCTAGCGCTTTCGGTTTCGAAGGAAACGCCAGTAGGAACGTATTGCACGGGCCAGCGCGACCGGTCCCGAGCCTGTCCTCCGGGAAACCCTGGCGATGGAGGTGCGTTTTGCGGAATGGCCTCTTGGCAGCCCTGCTCTGCCTCGGTCCGAGCGCATGCGTCGGCGGGGAGGACGCCAAGACCACGTCGGAGTCCGACACCGACACCGACTCCGACTCCGACTCCGACTCCGACTCCGACTCCGACTCCGACTCCGACTCCGACACAGGCGACACAGGCGACACAGGCACCCTGGACTGGTCCAGCGCGACGGTGTGCGAGCTTCTCCTCGCCGAAGACGTAGGAGACGACGGGACGATCGACAGCTACACCTACTAGGGACTTCCGAGCGCAGCGAGACGGTCCGGTTGGAATCCCGCGACGGTGAGCCCGAGATTCGCTTGAGAAGCTTGCTTCTCAGAGGCGAATCGGAGGGCGAGCGGAGCGGGATTCTCGACGAGGGCAAGCTTGCTTGCCCGCAATTCGTAGGTTCCATGGTGCTTCTCGAGCGGAGCCGAGAGGGGCGCCATGGAATCCGACGACGGTGAGGCCGAGATTCGCTCGATAAGCTTGCTTATCGCTGGCAAATCGAAGGGCGAGCCTAGGAGGATTCTCGACGAGGGCAAGCCTGTTTGTCCGCAATCCGTAGGTTCCATGGTGCTTTTCGAGCAAAGCCGGGAGGGGCGCCATGGAATCCGAGCCCGTTCATGGATGGCCCGCGCGCTCACTCGACCAGGTGCACGTCCGGGTCCGACCACAGCCAGAAGAACGACGTCACGTAGCCCGTGACCGCGACGGTCATGCCCGCCGTCCCCCATGCGACCAGGTCCATGTTGCCGTCGTCGATCCGATCCCGGAGTGCGCTCACGACCAGGACGGCGCCGAACAACCCCCAGCTGGACCACCGCAGCCCCGTGGAGGCGGGCCCGGGATGCGCCACGAGGACCCGTCGCAGCAGGGTGGGCACGAGGGCCCCTAGCGCCAAGCCGGCGATGGGCTCGAACCGGCTCTCCACCACCGCCATGGTGACCGCGATGGCAGCGAACGCCACCCACATGCCGCCCGTCTGGAGCACCCCACGCCACCCAGTGTTCTGCTTCAGTTGTGCGAGACGCGACATCGATCCCCCCGTGGCACGAAGTGTAGCCCCATCGCTCGGCCGGCGACCTCCCGCCCCGGCTGTGCTACCTGGGGGCGTGTTCCTCACCGACGAAGCCCTGCATCGCGCCGCCTTGGCCGCCGCCGTCGCCTCTGGCTGGGCCCGGCTGCGCGTGCTGCAGCCCGCCGAGGCCTCGCTCCTCGCCACCCAGGCCGAGCTGGAGACCCTCGTGGGCCCCTTGGCCCAAGCCGACGTCATCGAGCCCGGCGACCCCTCCGACCCCGACTGGGAGCTCGACGTCATCCTCCCCGGCATCGACGTCGACACCGCCGCCCGCATCGACGCCCAGCTGGCCGAACACCCCCACGCCTGGTCCACCGCCCCGAGCCAAGCCACCGCGTCCGCCCACCACCGGGGGCTGCTCCTCGAGGAGACCCTTCGCGCCGACGACGTCGTCGCCACCTGCCTGCTCTCCACCCCCCACGGCCTGCTCGTCCCGGATCTGGCCCGCGTGACCGATCTGCCGGCCGACCTCGAGCCCCTCGCTGCCGCCCTGTTCCTGGCGCTCCACGAGGCCGACCCCACGCTGTGCCCGCCCCAGGCCGAGGAGCTCGTCACCGCCGCCGTGCATCGACCCAGCGGGCGCCCCGGCGTCGAGATGTGGCTGCCCCCCTCGGCCTTCGAGGGCCACGACGGCGACGCCGTGCTCGCCCGACGCCATGCCGTCGTCGCCGCCGTCGCCTCGGTGCTCCGTGAGCCCCCCGTGCCGGTCGACCCCCACCTCCAGTGGTGGCCCCGCCTCGGCGGCATGGTCCTGTGGCTGCCCCTGGTCAGCCCCCCCGGCCCCCCACTCCACAGCCAGCCCCCCATCGCGGACTCCACCACGCCGGGCCCCCGGGCCCTCGCGGCCTTCCTCCGCGACGAAGGCTTCGTGCACGACCTGGAGCTGCAGCTCCTCGAGGCCGACCCCCACGTGGCCCTCGACGCCCTCCTCGCGGCCGGCGGCGAGCACGCCATCGGGGCCGAGCCCACCTGGGTGCCCACCATCGATGGCCCCCTCTTCGCCCCCACCTGGCGCATCCCCCTCGACGACGTCGCCCTCCTCGGGCGCCTCGCCGTCGCCTGGCGGGTCGTGCCCGGGGTGCCCGTGGGCCTCGACGACGCCGCCCCTTGGCTCGACCGCTACGCACACTGGGGCCCCGAGCGGGTCGCCGTGCGCTGCCGCGACGCCACGGTCGACGCCGATCGGCAGCCCCTCACTCTGCCCCGAGCCCTCACCGGGGCCGACACCGCGCTGCTCCAGGCCCTCCTGCCCGCCCTGCCCCAGCTCGACCTGAAGAACCCCGAGGCCATCGTGCCGGTCGCCGCGTCGGACGCCCGCCACGGCCTCCGCATCGACGCTCCTGCCGCCGCCGTGCCTCACGCCGGCGCCCTCCTCGACGCCCTGACCGCCCTGCCCCACCCCAGCCTCGCCAGCTGGGTCGACGTCGCCTTCCCTCGCTCCGGTGGACTCCGACTCCACGTGTGGGCCCGCTCCGCCATCGACGGCGTGCGCACCTGGGAGCCACTCCGAGGGGCGCCATGAGCGAGCGCAGCACCAGCGGACGCATCGTCGACCTCATCCGCAGGACCGTCGTGGACTGGATCTCCGACGACGCCGGGCTCCTCGGCGCCGGCCTCGCCTACTACGGCCTGCTGGCCCTCGCGCCGCTGCTGCTGCTCGTCCTGTCCGTGGCCAGCGTCACCCTCGGGGAGCAGACCGCCATGGTTCAGGTGCAGCTGGTCCTCGTCGATATCTTCGGCAGCAAGGCCGCCACCGGCATCTCCGAGATGCTGCTGAGCCTCCGCAACGACAAGAGCGTCACGTTCACCAACGTCCTCGGCGCCGGCGTGCTGCTCTACGCCAGCACGCGCCTGTTCGCCCAGGTCCAGATGGCCCTGCACATCTGCTGGGGGATCGCCGCCGCCCCCGGCGACATGCACCACCGCATCGCCCAGAACCTCGTGCGCCGCCTCGCCATCTTCGGCATCATTCTCGGCATGGCGCTGGTGCTGGTGGCTTCGGTCATCGTGCAGTCGATGCTCTCCTACGTCGACGTCCTCGACACCTTCCCCGTCGACATCGTGCACACCGCGAACAACGTCGTGCTCGCCGTCGCCCTGGCCGCCGGCCTCGTCGCCATCTTCAAGTGGCTGCCCTGTGCCTACGTGCGCACCGCCGACGTGTGGCCCGGCGCCCTCGTCACCACCGGCCTGCTGATGCTCGGCAAGGGCGCCATCGCCCAGTACCTGGTCCGGTTCGGCGACTCCAGTGCCTACGGCATCGCCGGCACCACCCTCATCATCATCCTCTTCCTCGCCTACAGCGCCCAGATTTTCCTGCTCGGCGCTGAGTTCACCAAGGTGTGGATCGACGACTTCGGCAGCGGCATGCAGCCACGACGGGGATGGATGCGGGTGCAGCGAGTGCCGACCTTCGTGGCGGCGCCGCCCGAGCCGAACGACGTCGCCCCCCCCGCGGCGAACGTTGCGACGGAGGAAGAGGAAGCATGAGATGCCGCCCGGCGGCGCTCAGCTCCTCTTGAACGTGATGCTCAACCGACGAACGTAGGGGTGGGTATCGGGCTCGAAGCGCCACGACGGCAGCACCTTGCGCACGGCCTTGTCGAAGGCATCGGGACACCCCTCCACCAAGTGAACCGCAGGCACGCCCTTCTCGTCGACGAAGAGGAGGGCCGTGCACTTGGCCTCCATCGCAGTCGCATCCTTCGGATACTCGGGCTGGACCGTCTTGGTCGTGGGTCGCGACTTCAGAGGCACGACGTAGATCCAGAGATCCTCGGCAACGCCTGCGCGGAAGCTCCACGTCGCCGCTGCCTGCTCGATGGCAGCCTTCGGACCATCGGGACAGAACGGCAGCTCGGTCTTCACCAGCTCACCCGCTGCATCGACCCACGCATGCACGATGCAGCCCCGTCCTTCCCGCTCTTCCGCCTCGCTGGACCACGCCGGCACCACCTGCTTGGCCAACC
>Ga0316204_10004704_pt1 | contig 24000 bp, 29 predicted proteins | sample 6monrhotite_MG_2_FD_205661 | JGI IMG/M metagenome (GOLD analysis project Ga0316204, IMG submission 205661) | Microbial mat bacterial communities from mineral coupon in-situ incubated in ocean water Damariscotta River, Maine, United States -... | ecosystem: Environmental > Aquatic > Marine >... | reverse complement strand
ATGCTTGGCGAAACCAGTTGAGCCGCTCGGCCCCTCCAAGAGCAGCGAGGCACCACTCTCGATCCACCTTCCGGCTTAACGCATCCCGCAGAACAGCATTGGCCCAATTTCGGACGGGTTCAGATGAAATCATCACACTTGAAAGCAGATCACTGTCGATCCTAACAAGAAGGGCATCAGTGGTCGCCATAACTGACACGAGCGACACACCGTCCCGCGTTCGGGCGATATTTGGCGTGACAACACAGGGACCCACGTAAAACCCGACGCAAACTTCCTTGCCGTCTTGGTCACAAATGCTGCTTGCCAAGCACCCTTCCAAAAGAATAAATTCATCTGTTTCGGGTTGTTCTTGCCGGGAAAGATGCGCGCCTTTGTTCACGCGCTTTCGTTTCCAATAGGACGCAAATTCATCCGCGCAAGCAATATCTGACATGTCAGGTGATTGCGTCAGAAACGTCCGTAAATCCATCTTTGCGGGCCTTATCAAATGATAATGCGGGTGGCTTGGGCTGAGGGCATGTGTTGCACAGTTCAAGGAGTTTACAAAATGATGAATAGAATCCTCGCAAAGCACATCGGAACAATTGCGGTTGGCTCAGGATTGCTTGGTGCGTCAGTCCATCTGTTGATGATCAACGTCACACTCGCACATCTCGAAGTCGTCTCGGGGCACGTCCCCTTCGACATGCGCCCCTTCGGTTAAGTGGCTGCTTGACACGTTAAAGAAAGGAAAATCGAATGTTTGATTATATGAAAATTCAACAGAGCATGTTCTGGTTCTTGTCCATTGCTGTCGCCCTCGTTTCCTATCGATTTATCGTGCTTGGGATGGAAGTGGTTTATGCGAACGAGACCCATCAACTGCTGACATTCAAAAATGCGTTTTACTTGCACATCATCACTGCGCCGATTGCGCTCTTCGTCGCACCGTTTCAACTGTCAAAGAGGTTTCGCGCGAAATCAGTTCGCCGACATCGGTTGATGGGCAGAATATATTGCGCCGCGGTTTTGGTGGCAGGGGTTACCGGTGTCTTAATCGGCTTCAACGCCAAGGGCGGTCCAATCGCTCAGTCAGGGTTTGTGTTGCTGGCAGTGATTTGGCTGATCGCGACATTCCGGGCGCTGCAAGTCGTAAGACTTGGTCAGATCGGCCTTCACCAGGAATGGATGATCCGCTCAATCGCTTTGACGTTTGCAGGAGTGACGTTGAGGATAATATTGCCCGCTCAGCTTGTTTCAGGCATTTCTTTGGACGTCGCCTACCCAATTGTCGCGTGGCTTTGTTGGGTGCCAAATTTAGTTGTGGTTGAATATTTCATCCGTAGATCCAGAACTGCCAAAGGCAGACTTTGAACTCTTTTCACCCTTAATTGCCGTTCGGTTGGCACGGCTTGGAATTGGCCTATCCGACCTGCAGTTTTGTCGCTCAACCTCAGATCATGGAGAATACTATGAGATGGCCAACAAACCGGATATCGGCATCGGGATCGAGTTCTACAATCGCAAGCGTCCACGAAACCGGGGGAACTCCAGTCTATTGGCTGAGAAAAGACAAAACCCAACCCGATCAGCAGGAGCAAAGAGTAGCGTAATTTACGCCGAAATCTGTCCAAACATTGGGGAATAGCTCACACACTCACTGAGAGATGAAGCGGATTTTCCAGATAAAATGTGATAGCCGACATTCATCGCAGACGCAGCGAAAGCCCGCTTCGTCCGCAAAGCCACCCTTACTCTCTACCCCGCATTCGTATCCAACCAGATCGTCACGGGCCCGTCATTCGCCAATGACACGGTCATGTCCGCGCCAAACTTGCCTGTCTCGGTCTCAATCCCCAAATCCCGCAGACAGTGCGCAAATTGCAGATAAAGCGTCTCGGCCTCGTTTGGTTTCGCAGCCCCCGAAAACCCTGGTCGGTTGCCGCGTGATGTGTCGGCGGCCAGTGTGAACTGACTGACCACCAGTGCCGCGCCGCCGGTTTGCAGGACGGAGAGGTTCATCTTGCCCAGCCCGTCCCTGAACAGGCGCAGTTTGGAGATTTTGGTGGCGAGGGATTTGGCCGTGTCAAAGTCATCGCCCGGCATGGCGCACACAAGGATCAGCAGGCCGTGGCCGCATTGGCCGACGGTCTCGTCGTCCACCTCGACGCGGGCGCTGATGATGCGTTGCAGCAGCGCCCTCATGCCTCGCGCCAGTCCATGATCTCGTTCACGTCTGCCCGGTCGGTGCGGAAATGGTTGGCGGGGTGTTCGGGGTCGGCAAAGCCGAAGGAGATGGCGCAGAGGATCAGGCGATCCTTTTCGATGCCGAAATGGTCGCGCACGAAGGGGGCGTGGGCGGCGATGGCGGCTTGCGGGATGCTGGCCACGTCGAGCGCCTGTGCGGCGAGGCAGAACGCGGTGACGAAACCGCCGGTGTCCATGGCTCCGTACGGGCCGAGGGCGGCGGGGGCTGTCACGATGGCGACGTGCGGTGCGCCGAAGAGGCGGTAGTTTTCCATCATCTGCTTGCCCGAGGCCGCCCGGTCGCCCCGCTTGATCCCCACCGCGTCATAAAGCTGGAAGCCGCAGGCGCGCCGCCGCTCGCCGTAGATGCCGGGATAGCCCGAAGGCCAGGGCAGGTCGGGAGTGGGTGTTGCCTTTTTCGCGGTGGCATAGAGCGCGTCGCGAAAGCGGTCGGTTGCGGCCCCGCTGGTCACGATCAGCCGCCAGGGCTGGGCATTGCACCAGCTGGGCGCGTGGCGCGCGGCGGTGATGATCCGGCGCACGCTGTCCCCGGGCACCGGATCGGGCAGGAAGGCGCGGCAGGAAAAGCGGGCAGTGAGCAGGTTCACCAAGCCATCATATTCAGTCATGACCGGGTCGCCATCACGAATCCCACGGCCCCGGCCACCAGCAGCCCGACCAGCACGGCCAGTGCGATCTTGCCTTTGGAATAGGGGCGTTCGCCCTGCACCCGGCCTGTGCGTCCGTTCACCACGAAACGGTAGGTTTCGCCCCGGTATTTGTACGCCGCCAACCAGACGGGCAACAGGATGTGTTTGAAGGTGACGGCCCCGAGTTTGGTGTCGACCGAATGGATGCGCTGGCGGTCGCCGCCGATGTCGAACCGCACGTCGCGCGCGATGATGCGGTCCATATGGGCGCGCGCCTCGACAAAGCCCTGTTGCAGCTCGACCGAGTATCCTTCGGCCCGGAAACCGGCTAGGAATTCAGGCGTGTAGGGTTGCAACGCGCTGAGATCCCACGGTTCCAGCGCATCCGTGAAACGTTTGGGCAGCGAGGTAGAGGCAAGCACCAGCACGTCGTCAAAAAAGCGCGCGACCGTGCCGCGTGTGCGCTGCCAGCGGACCCGTGCCACCTGAACCTGTTCGCGTTTGCCGTGGCGCATCACGGTCCGGGTTTCGTAATAGACCGTGCCGCGTTCACCGGTATAGGCACTGCGCGTGTCGGCGTCGAACGTCCAGTAGGGCACGTAGATGCCCTGCAGGCTGCGCCCCTTGCGGGCATAGTCCTGAAGTCCGTTCGGCGCGAACCAGAGCGCGCCCAGCCAGTCCGTCATGGCGCCGCGCGCCTCGCTCTCGCTCATCGCGAAGGGCAGGACGCCGCGTGGTTTGATCTGTCGGTGGGTGCCGGTGCCGATCACGACGGGTGTGGCGCAGAACGGGCATTCGGCGGCGTGCACATTGGCGTCGAATTCGATCAGCGCCCCGCAATTAGGACATTTGGAAACCCGCGTTTCCTCGATCTCCGCGCTTGGCAGGTCTGCCTCCAGAGCGGCGCGGTAATCCAGTTCGCGGATCGCGGTCGGTGCGGTTTCGCGGGTGCCTTCGATCCGGGCCGTGTTGCCGCAAAAGTCGCATATCAGCGTTCCCGTGTCCGGATCGAACCGAAAGTCCGCGCCGCAATTGTCGCAGGGAAAGCGGTGATCGGCGGGGGCGTCCGCGCGCGAGATGTCGGGCAGGTCCGTCATCGGTCAGGGTGCACTGTTCTGGATGTGATCCGGCGCAAATCGCCATCGCCGGGGGCGATGTAGCGCCATCGGTGAAAAGCCGCGTGCAGGGTCGGGGCGGCCATGCGGTTGAAACAGATCGGGGCAGGCACCGGGCCTTGTGCCCTGCGTTCCCCAAGGCTGCGCGCAGCCGCGCATATCGCAAGACCGCCGAGCGCGAAGGCCCATCCCGGGGCGAACAGCGGCCCCGGCGCGACCAGCGGGATCAGCATCAGCAACATGAGCCAGAGCAGGAGGATCGTGGCGCGGCGGCGCATTCGGGTTTGTCCTTTGAACGTATCGGTGCAGGATCTTGGGTAACATGATCCGCGCGGCGTTGTCCCGCATGATGTAATGCCGCCAGAGACGGAACGCCACATCCACTGCCTGCGCAATCAGGAAGGCGATGAAAGCCAGTGTGTGCCGCTCTCCGAAGCGGTCGGCAATGCCCTTTGCGCCGAGGCCCGAAAGGACCGGACCCGCGCCACGAACCCGCTCAGTGCCCCGCTGTGGGCCATGACGGGCAGGCCCCAGGTGAGGCCTGTGCGCCCGGTGGGCCGGTGCCACGGCAAGGGCGCGCCTCAGTCACCTTGTTGAGAGTGGACCGATAGCGCCGAGTGTCAGGGAGCGCGCGTTGTTTGGTGATCCATGGACAGATCGGCCGCGCCGCATGTCGCCACATTGGCGCGACGCGGCGATGGCCACACCGATTCGTGATGACGTGTCAGAGTGTTTTCGCCCGTGAAAAGGACACCAGACGCCGGGAATCCTCATCCCACAGGTTCAGGCGCGCATTGCCCAGGCTTTGCCGAATGGTCATTCGGTTTCCTTCGGCAAGCTCCACATGATCGCGCAACACTTCGGGCAATCGGTAAAACGGAATGCGACTGTAGAGGTGATGGACATGGTGAATGCCGATGTTGGCGCTTAACCATTGCAGCACCGGCGGCAACAGATAGTGCGAACTGCCTTCAAGAGCGGCTTCGTGCATCTGCCAGTTCTCTTCGACATCCCAAAGTGTCGTTTCGAACTGGTGCTGCACATAGAACAACCAGACCCCGGCAGTCGCCGCCAGCAGCGTCGAGGGCAGGAAAATCAGAAGGATCGGCATCAACCCCCCGGCATACAGAACCAATGCGACCCACGCGATGATGGCTGCGTTGGTGCACATTGCGCTGACCCAGTATCTGACGTGGCCTGTCAGGCCCAGGGGCAACCGGTTCTGCACCAGAAACAGGTATCCGGGGCCAAGGCCAAACAGGACAACGGGATTGCGATAAAGGCGGTAAATCAAACGGTTGAACGGTTTCAGCGCGCGATATTCCGCCACAGTCAGCGTGTGCACATCCCCCATGCCGCGCCGGCCCAGATTGCCGGACGAGGCGTGGTGCAGCGAATGCGAGCGCCGCCAAACGTCATAGGGTGTCAGGGTGAGCACCCCGATCACACGCCCCAGCCAGTCGCTGACCGTTCGGTTCTTGAAAAACGCACCATGCCCGCAATCATGCTGGATGCAGAACAGACGCAGCAGGAACCCTGCGTTGATCAGGGAAATCGTGAACGTCAGCCAATAGCTGATCGACATGGCCCACCAGGCCAGCGCCCAGAGCAGCACAAATGGCCCGATTGTGACCGCCAGCTCGAAGCAACTGCGCCAGAGGTCGGGTTCGCGGTAACCCGAGAGCGTCTTGACCCATTCAATGGCAGGGCGCTGCGTCGCCGTGTGCCCGGCGGAATCTTCTTGATCGAACATGAGCCTGCTTTTTATTGTTATCCCTGCGCTTGATATACGACAAAACACATTTCGGAAAGGTAACTTGAGCAGGTCAGTGCTGTTCGATTTTGTGGCACCTGTTTTCGCAGGTTTTGCGCAGCCTTGCGGCCTGATGACTGATTGGCGTGCGGGCGGTTCGGTACCGCGCACGCCGTGCGATTGTCGGGTTCAGTGCCCTGATGCCGCTTATGCCCCCGGCGGGGGCGGCGGCAGAATGGTGAACAGCTGCGCCAGTTCCGTCACGTCCTCGGCCCTGATCCACCCGTCTTGCCCTGCCGTCCACACATATGTGTCGCGTGCGAGGTCGCCGTCGGTGGCCATGCGGGCCATGCGTGCCTTGGAAAATGGGCCAGTGGTCTTGCCGCCTTGTGCGATGTGCCAGACATGTTCGACCGGCGGCGGAGGCGGGGCCATCGCGGCGGGCGCTGCGGTGCGCGCGGGCTGCGCCCCCCAGGGGCCTTGCCTTGCGGCCATGTTGCCCATTTGCAGACCCATGGCGGCCCCAAGGCCCGCCTGCATTGCGTCCCCGGCGCCGCCGCCTTCGCGTCCCAACGCCTCGGCGGCCTGGAACTGCATGTATTCATTCAGGTTTCCGATCACACCCATCGAAGATCGCTTGTCCATCACCGCCTCGACCGCAGGCGGAAGCGAGACGTTTTCTATGTAAAGCTCGGGGATGATCAGCCCGTATTCGGCAATCTGGGCGCTGATTTCCTTGGCCACGATCTGGCCCAGTTCGCGGGTGTTTGCGGCCATGTCCAGCACCGGGATGCCGGATTTGGCCAGAGAGCGCGACATTTCCTGCACGATGATGTTGCGGATCTGAAAGCTGATCTCGTCCATAGTGAATTCGCCGTCGGTGCCGACGATTTCAACGAGGAATCTGGCCGGGTCCGCGACCTTGACGGAATAGGTGCCGAACGCGCGCAGCCGGACCGGGCCGAATTCAGGGTCACGGCAGATGATCGGGTTTTTGGTGCCCCATTTCAGGTCGTTGAAGCGGGTCGTGTTGACGTAGTAGATCTCGGATTTGAACGGGCTTTTGAATCCGTGATCCCAGTGTTGCAGCGTTGTCAGGATCGGCATGTTGTTGGTTTCAAGCATGTAGAGACCGGGGGTGAACACGTCCGCCAGTTGCCCTTCGTGCACGAACACCGCCGCCTGCCCCTCGCGCACGGTCAGCTTGGCGCCGTACTTGATCTCGTGCCCCTCACGCTCAAAGCGCCAGACCATCGTGTCGCGGGTGTCGTCCACCCAGTGGATGACGTCGATGAATTCACCGGAGAGGAAGTCGAAAATACCCATGTGGGTCTCCTTTGGAGTGTTCAGTTGCGGACGCCGGGTGGCCGCAGCCAGTCGCCCGTGTCGTTTATGCCCATGAAGTCGGTATAGACCGCGATCACCTCGCCCGCCACATCCTGAAGCGTGTAGACCGGATAGCTGCCGTCGCCCCGGCCGGAGTGGATATAGGGCACGGGCGTGCCATCAGGCAGTGGTACGATCTTGCGCTCGCCCCCTTGTGGGTCATCGTGGAGCGAGAAGAAGTCGTAATAGGGATCGCCGTTTTCGCCGAAACTGTCGAAGAAAAGGTTGATGCTGGCATATGTGTCGGGCGTGAAGACGCTGGCGAGGCCTGTCCCGATCGGGACAACCCCGACCGCCGCTCCGCCCGCCACCGTCGCCTCCGAGAAGACCAGCGCGAGTATGGAATTGCGACCCTGTCCGGTGTCATGGAACACCACGATCTGACCGCCCGTGTCGGGCACGTCGATCCACTGGGGCTCGGGCGTCGGAATCAGCGTATCGAGCATCGCCACCTGACCCTGCGGCGTTGGAAAACCGCCCGCTTCGGTGATTTCAAGCGCGGCGTCGGTCTGGCCGACGATCCAGTCGCGCACCGTCTGTCCGCTGTCGACGGGCTGGACCATGCCAAAAAGCCAGGCAAGCAGGCTCATATCGCGCCACCTTCGCCCAGCCGTTCACGGGCGATCTGTCGCACGATGGGACGCGCGGTGCCGAGGGACATGCCCGGTTGCAGGCGGCTGTCGTAAAGCATCCCCAGCAGCGCCTCGTCATGATCCGTCAGCAGGGCAAATTCATCATCATCGTTGAAGATCGAGGGCCGCGCATCTGGGCTGTCATTGGCAAGGCCGAGGCCCTGTGCCAGTTCCTCGTGGATGCAGGACAGGCGCAGCAGGTCCGGGTTTTCGGCGCGGATGACAGCCACGGCAGAGGTATATGTGTTGCGCTCCGGTCCGCTGGCATAGGCGGCCACGGCGCAATAGGCGTCCTGTGGCAGATTGCGAAGCGCGCCGAGGTTGGCCAGCGTGACGCCGGGCAGGCGCGGCGCGATCTGGTCGAGGGTCGGGGCGCGGTCGTCTTCGCTGACAAAGAACACCATGAAGTTGGGTGTTCCGCTGGTCGTGACCGGGTGCCCCGTCGCGCGCGCCAGCCTGCTGGCATAGGCGCGCACATCCGCGCGGTCACGGGCGCGCTGGCTGGGGGGGACGGATGCGCCAAAGGCCACACCGATGCGCACCGGTTCGGACCAGCGGCGCAGGTTGCTGGCACCGCCGCGTGTCGTGCCGGTCGTGGAATATTCGTTGAAAAACACGATTCGCTCGAAATTGCGCGCCAGCATGTCGGCGGAATAGGGCGTATCCGGCCCGCCCCCGTCCTGGCGCAACAGGCCCGACGTCAACTGGCTGGATTGCACCTGCGCGAGGTAACTGCGCAGCGCCGCGCTGGCTTCGGATGTGGGGCGCGGCGGTGCGGGTGCGGGCAATGCGGCGGGGCGCGCCTGCGGTTTGATCACCGGTTCGACGGGCGCAAGACTGCCGCAGGCGGCGAGCAGGGCAAGCGCCGCAATGCCGCCTGTCAGCCCCCCCCGTGATCTTGCCTGCGCGCCCGCCATCGCCCTGTCGATCAGCCCGGTACGGCGGTGCCAGCCGTGTCGCCGACCCCGTCCTTGCGCGCCTTGGCGCTGGCCAGCGTGTCGCGCAGATCCGCCTCCATCTTCTTGAGGTCTTCTTCGGCGGCGGCGCGTCTGGCTTTGCCTTCGTCCGCGATTTGCAAGGAATCCTCGATGGTGCCGATCAGGTCGGCATTGGCCTTCTTGACCGCCTCGATATCGAACACGCCGCGCTCCATTTCGGTGCGGATCGCCTTGTTGCTGGTCCGCAGGTTGGCCGCATTGGATGTCAGCAACTCGTTGGTCAGGTCATTGGCGTCGCGCACGGCGGCGGCGGCCTCTGCCGAGCGCTGGATGGTGACGGCCTGGGCCAGCTGGGTTTCCCAGAGGGGCACGGTGTTGACGAGGGTCGAGTTGATTTTCGTCACCAGCGATTTGTCGTTTTCCTGCACCAGACGGATCGAGGGCAGCGATTGCATGGTCACCTGCCGCGTCAGTTTCAGATCATGCACACGGCGTTCCAGATCGTCGCGCGCGGCGCGCAGGTCGCGCAATTCCTGTGCGACCATGACCTTGTCGTCCTCGGCGGCCTTCCCGACATCCTTTTCCTTGGCCGGAATGACCGTTTCGTCCAGTTCCCTGATCTTTTCCGTTCCGGCCGCGATGTAGAGCGCCAGTTCGTCATAGAACTGCAGCGTCTTTTCATAGAGCAGGTCGAGTGACTTGATGTCCTTGAGCAGGGTATGTTCGTGTTCCAGCAGGTTGTCGGTGATCTTGTCGATCTGGCCCTGCACGGTTTCGAACTTGGCCGTGAACTTGGCAAACGGGGCGGCGCGCCCGAGCAACTTTTCCCACCACGACCGGTCACGGCGCACGTCAAGCTCGGAAACCGAAAAGCCCCGGATCGTGGTCACGATGCCGCGCAGGCTGTTACCGGCTGGCCCCACATCCTTGTTGCGCACGTCCGTCAGCATGGCCTGACTGATTTCCTGCAACTCGGCCTGCGCCGCTGATCCGAAAGACACGATGGAGTTGGTGTCGCCCATGTCGATCTCGTCCATGCGGGCGCGGATTTCAGTGCCGACGGGGGCGTCTGCCTCGGCCAGCGGGACGATGGCGCCTGCCTCTTTGGGTTCGGGCAATACGACGGCTGTCACTTCTTCGACGGCGGCAAGCGCGGCTTCGGCCTTTTGGCGGACTGTTTCAGACATAATGGGCTACCTTGTTCCTGAATTAACTGTCTTCGGGCGCGGTGCGCACCCCTTCGCGCTGCAAGCGGTCGCGCAGCACGTCGATTTCGATGTTGAGGTCAGAGCGGTCTTCGACCAGCAGTTTCCGGGTGCGGGCGGCAAAGTTGTTGGTGAGATCGTCCAGCAGATCGCTGTAATCGGCGCGCGCCTGCGTGTCGCGGGTGCGCGCGTAGATGTCGGCGAACTTGATCGTCGCATCGCGCGCGCCCATCAGGTAGACGCCCAGATATTTGCGCGCCGCCGTCAGATCGCGCGGGTCTTCCTCGACCGTGCGGATGAGGTCGCGGGCGGTGGCCTGGAACTTTTCCAGCTTGAGCGCCATTTGTCGATCTTCGGCGCGTTTCATGGCATCGGTCATGGCGCTCAGATGTGTTTCGGCCTCGTCCACAACGCGCGCGACGCGGTCCTGCTGAAAGGTGTCGACGCCTTCCATCCCCTTGTCGCGCAGCGGGTCGATGCCGAAGGCCGCCAGATGCAGGCCCCCGGCGGCAATGCCAAAGAGGATCGGCGCCACAAGTCCGGGTTCGGACCGATAGGCGGCAAGCGCAATGCCAGTTCCGGTGAGGGCAGAGGCAAACAGTTTGCGCGGGATGGCCGGGCGGCGCGCGACCTTGCGTTCGAGATAGGCCGCCTCGGCCCGCAAGCCGCCGCGCAGGAGCCATGCGGCAAGCGTGAGGATCGCCGCCGCGACCAGCGCCAGCGCGAGGTTCACCGCGCCGTCATTCAGCGCCAGAAACACCATCGGGATGGCGGGCAGAAACAGCAGATTGGAGCGCGCGCCAATCGGGTCCACCCGCGCGCCCTGAAAGGCGCTGCGTTCGGTCGGGGCGGACGCAGCGGTGCCATCGGGGCTGTATTTTCCGCCAAAGCGCTGCGCCATGCGTTCAAAGCCCCCCGATCAGTCCGGTGGTCACGCCGAACATCAGTGCAATCAGCACCACATAGGCGACTTTCTGAAACGCAGTTGGCTGCATACGGGTTCCCCATCCAATGGCGCAACTATATGACCTTTACCGAGACAGGACTAGGCCCGCGAAAAGGTTGTTCATCGCTTTGCCACAATTGCCGGGAACAGGAATGCAAACACCGCGCACACACAAGGGGGAATTCTGCGCGCAAGATTGCAAAATCGGTTGATTTCAGCGCCGGGGACGCTTGCGGACCAGGGTTTTGGGTCTGGATTTCGCGGTTCCGGTCGCATCAGGGGTTTCGATGCCCAACTGGTCGCGCACGATCTTGCGGCGGATTTCCTCGACCGCGCCGGGTTTGAGATCACCCAGCTGGAAGGGGCCATAGCTGATCCGGATCAGCCGGTTCACCGCCAGCCCGATGCTTTCCATGGCGCGGCGGATTTCGCGGTTCTTGCCTTCGCGCAGGCCCACGGTCAGCCAGGCATTCGCCCCTTGCTGACGGTCCAGCGTGACCTGCATGGGCTGGAACCGTTCGCGCTCGACCGTGATGCCGTTGCGCAGCGGTTCAAGACTGGCGTCGGTGGGCCGTCCGTTGATGCGCACCCGATAGCGGCGCATCCATCCGGTGCTGGGCAATTCCAGCTTGCGTTTGATGCCGCCGTCATTGGTGAGCAGCAAAAGCCCCTCTGAGTTGATGTCAAGCCGCCCGATGGACATCACGCGCGGCATGTCGTCGGGCAGGGCGTCGTAGATCGTGCGCCGCCCCTTTTCATCCGCGTCCGTTGTCACAAGGCCCGCGGGTTTGTGATACAGCCACATGCGCATCGGTTCGGGGTCGCGCAGCGGTTTTCCATCGACCGTGATGGTGTCCTTGTCGGTCACGTTCAGCGCGGGGCTGTCGATTTGTTTGCCGTTCACGCTCACCCGGCCTGCGGCGATGATGGTTTCGGCGCCGCGACGGCTGGCGATCCCGGCGCGGGCGAGAACCTTGGCGATGCGGTCGCCTTGTGGTGGGGTGTCAGTCATGACGTGGCCATAGCCGTGCCTTGCGCCCGGGGCAAGGGACGTGGCAACTGGGGCGCATGGAGTTTCGATCGTTTATGGAACTGGCGCTGGAAGAGGCCCGCGCGGCAGGGGCACGCGATGAGGTGCCCGTGGGGGCCGTGATCGTGGCACCTTCGGGCGACGTGGTGGCGCGTGCGGGCAACCGGACGCGAGAACTCTGCGACCCGACGGCCCATGCCGAGATGCTGGCCATCCGCGCGGCTTGCGCGGCACTTGGGTCAGAGCGTCTGGGGGGGCATTCGCTCTATGTCACGCTTGAACCTTGCGCGATGTGTGCCGCCGCCATCGCCGCCGCCCGGATCGAGCGGCTGTATTACGGCGCATCCGATCCGAAATCGGGCGGTGTGGCGCAGGGCGCGCGTGTCTTTGCCCACGCCCAGAGCCATCATGTGCCGCAGATTTATGACGGGATTGCCGCGTCCGAGGCCGAGGCGCTGTTGCGCGAATTCTTTGCCGCGCGGCGATAAGCGATGGACAGATCGGCGCGGCCCGGCGCAAGGTGCATACTATTTCCTTTTGACCACAGACGGACCTGACATGACCACAACTATTGAACAGATTGCCGCCGACTACACTGCGGCGTGGAACTCGAAAGACCCGCACGCGGTGGCCTCGTTTTTTGCCGAAGACGGAGAGATCGTGATCAACCGGGGTGAGCCGTGGACGGGACGTGCCCGGGTGGCCGACATGGCGGCGGGGTTTTATGCGGATGTGCCCGATCTGACCCTGACATGCGATGCGGTGCGCGCGGCGGGCGATCACGTGGTCTATGTCTGGACCTTTACGGGCCATGACGCGGGCACGAACAACCCGCTGACCATTCACGGCTGGGAAGAATGGGACATGGGCCCGGACATGAAGGTCAGGGCATCGCGCGGCTGGTTCGATGCGCAGGCCTATGCGCAACAGGTGGCGGGTAACTAGGCCGATTTTACCACGCAAGCCGGTGGATCAGGTGATCCCCCTCAAGCCCCTTGAGGGGCACGCGGGCGGTGTCGTCAAAGGTGAAATCGGCCGTTGATCCCACCATGATCCGCGTGGCGTCGGACACCCGGATTTCGTTTGGCGCCGCAGCCGAGGCGACGCGTGCCGCCTTGTTCACCACGGTGCCAAAGAAATCGTCGCCCGCCTGCACCACGTCTCCGGTATGGATGCCGATGCGCACCCGCAGGTGCGGTTCGCGGCTGTCTTCGGTCATGCCGCGCTGGATCTGCTGGGATGCCAGCATTGCCGCGCGGGCCGAGGGAAAGGTCGACATCGTTCCGTCGCCAAGCGTCTTGACCAGCCGGCCTTCGCTGGTCTCGATCTGCTTTTTGAGCAGCGCCATGTGATGGTTCACGCGCACCGACCATGCGGTGTCACCGACGATGGCGGCCAGTTCGGAACTCTCTGCGATATCGGTGAACATCACGGCGGCGATGCCGGTCTTGCCGACGCCGGGGTCGATTTCCTCTGCCGCGACAAGCAGGGCGTCGAGCGCGTTGTGCTGGTATCCCCATGCCTCGATATTGGCGACCGGAAAGGAGTTGTGGATGTGCTGGATTTTCCAAAGCCCCTGATCCATCTGAAAGATCAGGGTGATGCGCGCCACGCCGCTGCGGTTGGCATTGGGAAAGCGGATTTTGCCGTGCCAGAATGCCCAGCCCATGTCGCCGTTTTCATGGGCTTCGATTTCCACATCGCTGAGCTGCCCGATGGGAATTTCGGCGACATGTTCTGAATAGTTGGCGCGAAAGAAATCGTCGCGGTACACCTCGTTGTCTGCCGTGCCGCAAAACATCACCGGGTCGTGTTGTGACAGCATGTTGGACAAGGCGGCACCCTGCTGGCTGACCATGGATTTGACCCAGCGGGCGGCGATTGCGGCAAGTTCCGGCGACGGGGTCGTCATGCAGTAACCTTTTTCAAATGCCGCCAGCCTGCGGCGCAGGGACCCTTCGGTCAATAGGCCAGCGTGTAAATGCGTTGGTCGCCCGCAATACCCTTGAGCATGAGGTCGACCGGATCGACAAAGGAAAAGCCGTCAACCTGGCCCAGCATGAGTCTGGTCGCGTCCGACACCCGCACCTCGCCCGGTTGTGCGGTGTCGGCGATGCGCGCGGCCTTGTTCACGACCGAGCCGAAAAAGTCGCCCCGTGCGCGGATCACTTCGCCGGTGTGCACCCCGATGCGCACACGCAGCGGCGGTTCGGACTGGGCGGCGGCCACGCGGTCACGGATGTCGCGCGCCGCCGCCATGGCCCCGCGCGCCGAGGAAAAGGCCGACATGGTTCCGTCGCCCAGGGACTTGATCAATTCGCCGCCGTGATCGGCGATGCAGGTCTGTACGATGTCCATGTGCCCGGCCAGCGCCGTCATCCAAACCCGGTCCCCCACCGCCTGCGCGATGGCGGTCGACTCTGCGATGTCGGTGAACATGATCGAGGCGAGGCCTTCGGTCCCGAAATCGTGCAGTGTCGCCTGTGCGGCGTCGATCAGGGCGGCAAAGGCGCTGTGTTCCACGCCCATCTTCTTGATGTTGGAATCCGGCTGGCTGATATGGTGCTGCACGATCTTCCAGCTGCCCCGCTCAAGCACAAAGACAAATGTGGCGCGGTGCACGCCGGAACTGCCCGTACCGGGAAAGGTAAAGGTGCTTTTGTAGTTGGCCCAGCCGGTGCCGCCGTTTTCCCAGGCGTCGATTTCGACGTCTTCCTCGATGAAATCGGGGACTTCGGCCATGTGATCGGCGATGCCGTCGCGCACCAGTTGCCCGCGCCAGCTTTCGCCGTCGGCGGTGCCGATATAGATCAGCGCCTCGGACCCCGACAGGTAATGGGGCAGGTCCGCGACCATGTGGGTGCGGATCAGCGTCGTCCAGCGGCGCACGATGCTTTCGATCTCGGGCGAGGGCGCGATCATCGCTGCCAGTCCAGGCGGTAGAGCGCGTGTTCGCCCGCCAACCCCTTGAGGTGCACCGTTTCGGGCCCGGAAAACGTCAGGTCCGCATCCGTGCCGACCATCATGCGCGTGACATCCGATACGCAGATGTCCGCAGCACTTGCGGCGGCGGTGATCCGGGCGGCGGTGTTGACGACGGTGCCGAAAAAGTCGTCATCCGACTGCACCACATCGCCCGTGTGCACCCCGATGCGCACACCAAGGCGGGGTTCGCTGGCATCCGCATCCAGCGAAACCTGGATGTCACGCGCCGCCGCCAGTGCGCTGCGCGCCGAAGGAAAGCTGGACATGGTGCCATCGCCCAGCGATTTCACGAACTGGCCGCCGTGATCAGCGACATGCTTGCGGATCATGGCGAAATGCGCGGTGATGATCGGCATCCAGACCCGATCGCCCAGTGCCGAGGCCAGCGTCGAAGAACCCACGATATCGGTAAACATCACCGAGGCCAGCCCGTCCTTCTGGTTCAGCGAAAAGCCTTTCTGCGCGGCCTCGGCAAGGGATTGGATCGCGCTGTGTTCATTCCCGGCCACCTGCGCGTTCGGGGTCGGGACAGAGGTGTGGCGATGGACCATTTTCCACATCCCGTTTTCAAGGATAAAGACAAACGTGGCGCGAAAATCCACAGGGGTGTCGGGGTTGTTTTCAAACCAGAAGGTGTTGGCAAAGCAGCACCAGCCGACAGTGCCCATCTCGAAGGCTTCGGCCTGGACTTCCTCGTGCCGAACCGCGCGCGGAATTTCGCCGTAATGCGCACCGATGCCGTCGCGCACGGCGCGCCCGCTCCAGAACTCGCCTTCGGACGTGCCGACAAAGCGCAGATGTTCGGATTCGGACATGAAGTTCTTCAATCCATCCAGATCGTGCTCGCGGATGCTCTTGTACCACCGCCGCGCCACAGCCAGCAATTCGGGAGAGGGGGTGATCATGTCTGCCATGTCAGCCCGTGCACGACATGCGTGCCCTCCAAACCTTTCAACGGTATCTGCGCACTGTCGCCAAATGCGAATTCACGCGCACCGCCCACCATGACGCGGGTGGCGTCCGAAACAAGGATTTCGGCGGGGGCCGCGGCGGCGGCGACGCGCGCGGCCTTGTTGACCACGGTGCCGAAAAAATCGTCGCCCGCCTCGATCACGTCACCGGTGTGCAGCCCGATGCGCACCCGCAGGCGCGGCTCGTCGGTCTGGTCGGCGAGGTGGCGCTGGATCGCCTGCGCGGCGCGCATGGCGCTGCCGGCACTGGAAAAGGTGGACATGGTTCCGTCGCCGAGCGACTTGATCATGCGCCCGCTCTCGGCCTCGATGGCGCCTGTCAGATCATCGACATGGGCGCTGACCGCGCCTGTCCAGCGCGCATCCCCCAGCGCCTCGGCCAGCGACGAACTGCCCACGATATCCGTGAACATCACCGTCGCGCTGCCGCTGCGCCCGATCTTCAGATCGAGGTCGCGGGCGGAATTGACCAGATCGTTAAAGGCCACGTGGTCGATGCCCATGACCTTGTGATCGTCACTGGCAAAGGAACTGTGGACATGGTGCGCCTTCCAGATCCCTTCTTCCAGCCGAAAGAAGACCGACACCCGCCAATGCACCGTGTTGCCGGTTTCGCGGTGGCGCAGGGTGCATTGCGAAAAGCCCCAGCCGGTGGTCTGGAACTCGTGGGCGTTGAAGTCGGCATTGTCGATGGCGATGTTGCGGATTTCGCCGATATGGGCCTCGATCCCGTCCTGCAACTCGCGCCCCGAGATGATTTCGTCACGCGAACTGCCGCAGTACTGTGCGCTGGCATCGCGGCTGAGCAGGTTGCGCACTGTGCGCCCGTCGCCCGCGACTGTGGCGTTGACCCAGCGGGTGAGGATGGCGACGAGTTCGGGGCTGGCCTTGCTCATGACTGCCAGTCGAGACGATAGATCATGTGTTCGCCCTCCAGCCCCTTGAGGGGGATGTTGATTGGATCGGTGAGAGTAAAGTCCGGGTTGCCGCCGATCATCGCGCGGGTGGCATCCGAGACGCGGATTTCGTCCGGGTTGGCGACGGACGCCACGCGGGCGGCCTTGTTGACGACAGTGCCAAAGAAGTCGCCCTTGTTCTCGATCACTTCGCCGGTATGCAGACCAATTCGCAGCCGCAGATTGGGTTCGGTCTGATCCGCCTGCGCCTTATTCTGGATGTCACGCGCGGCGGCCAAGGCGCTGCGCGACGAGGTGAAGGTGGACATGGTACCGTCGCCCAGCGATTTGACCAACGTGCCTCCGTTGTCTTCGATGATCGTTCGCACGTCAGCCAAATGAGAGTCGATCCGTTTCGTCCAAAGCTTGTCGCCCATCACGTCGGCAAGGGCGGAACTGTCCACGACATCGGTGAACATTATGCTGGCCATGCTTGCGGTTCCGACCCCGAGAGGACCATCTTGGGCGGCGTTCACCAGTGCATCAAGATCCAGGGTCGCGAGGCCGAGTTGTTCAAACTTCGAATCTGGGTTCGCTACGTGCAGGTGGATGATTTTCCATGCACCCTGTTCCAGCGCGAAGACGTAGGTAAAATAGTAATAGGCACGGACCTCAGTGTCACCGTCCTCAAAGACGACTGTCCCACGCCAAAAAGCCCAGCCAATCTTACCGCATTCATATGCATCGAGTGCGTCCTCTTCGTGGCTGTGCGCGGGCAAGTCGAAGAGATCCATGACACCTTTTCTCAGGACGTCGCCTTGCCAGACCTCGCCGATCTCGGCGCCGATAAAGCGCAATGCATCGCTGTCCGAAAACATGCCGCGCATCGCCTCTTCGTCCATTTCTCGGACTGCCTTGTGTGTCCGTCTGACTACCGCGCAAAGTTCCTGGGATGGCGTAATCACAAGCCGATCGCCTGCATCACTTCGGGTTCGATCACGTTGACGCCCGGCAGGCCCGCCTTGAGCGCATCCGCGTTCCGTTCCAGCGCCGGGAAGGTACGGTAGTGGCAGGGGATTACTGTGTCGAAGTTGAAATAGCGTTTGGCGGCATAGGCCGCCGCGGCCATGTCCATGGTATAGTACCCGCCCGCCGACAGGATGCCGATGTCGGGCCTGTGGTACGCGCCGATCCAGTCCATGTCGGCCATGATGTCGGTGTCGCCCGACAGGTAGATCGTCTTGCCTTCGCCCTTGATGATGAGCCCGCATTCCTGCCCCATGTAGACCGCGCGCCCGTGCAACTCGATCGACGAGGAATGCGAGGCGGGCACCAGTGTCACCGTGACGTTGCCCAGGGTGATCGTGCCGCCCCGGTTGAACGCGTGCCCTTCGACAGCGCCGTGATGGGCCAGGTGCTGGGCCAGTTCGTAGATGCCCGACACGGGCAGCTTGGTGTCGATGCTGAGTTGCGCGACATCGGCGGTGTGATCGAAATGCCCGTGGGTGACGAGGATATGCGTCGCACCGGCGATGGCGTCGGGCACCTGATCCTCGGTCAGCATCGGGTTGCCGTTCAGCCACGGATCAATCAGCAGAACCTGATCCCCGATTTCGATGCGAAAGCTGCCGTGGCCGAGCCAGATGATGTTCATGGTCATGTCCCTCCCGTTTTGATCCACCTTAGCGCCTGTTGGGGATTTCGGGAGCCTCCGGCGGGGATTTTTTTCGATCAGAGAAGCGAAGGGCGTTTGATTGAGTGTCGGCGCGGATTATCTGCGAAGTGCGGTGCGCGACAGAGGCAGGTGTGCGATTTGGATGGGCTTTGGCGCCAGATGGATGAGTATTGCGAGCGGTTGGATCCGGGCTATTGGGCGGAGCCGCTCAATGCGCTGACAAATCTGGCGTTCTTGCTGGCGGCCTGGCTGATGTGGCGACGCAGTGCCTCTGTTCCGCTGGCGCGTGCCTTGTGTGTCGTGCTGGCTGTGATCGGTGTGGGCAGTTATCTGTTTCATACCCATGCGCAGGTCTGGTCGGCGATTCTGGATGTGGTGCCGATCCTTGTCTACATCCTGCTTTATGTCTTTGCGGTGAACCGGGATGTCTGGGGTATGCCGGTCTGGTTGGCTGTGTTGGGCGGCTTGCTGTTTGTGCCCTATGCGGTGCTGACCGTTCCGCTGTGGCAAACCCGGCCGGTGCTTGGGGGCTCGGCGGGGTACGTCTCTGTCCCTGTCCTGATCGCGATCTATGCGCTGTTGCTGTGGCGCAGGTTCGCGCAATTGGCACGCGGGCTTTTGATCGGGGTTGGTCTTTTGATGCTGTCCCTGACGGCGCGCTCGGTCGATGAAACCTTTTGTGCGGCTCTGCCGACGGGCACGCATTTTCTGTGGCACATGCTGAATGCCGTGATGTTGGGCTGGATGATCGAGGTCTATGTGCGCCATATCCGCGCCCATCCACTTGAAGGGCCGGGGCGCGCGCGCTAAAGCCTGCGCAACTGGTATTTTCGAGGGTTTGCCCATGTCCATCGACGAAAGCACTGCCGCCCGCGTGGCGAAACTGGCCCGCATCAGGGTCGAGCCCGATCGCCTGCCTGCGCTTGCGGCAGAGTTCAACACCATCCTCGGTTTTATCGAACAGTTGGGCGAAGTGGATGTGGACGGCGTCGAACCGATGACATCCGTGACGCCCCAGCGTCTGAAACGCCGTGTGGACGAGGTGACGGATGGCGCTCAGCAAGAGGCCGTGCTGGCCAACGCGCCCGATGCGCGCGAGGGGTTTTTTGCTGTGCCGAAGGTTGTTGAATAATGGCTGATCTGAACAAACTGGGTCTGGCGCAGGCGCGCGATGCGTTGCGCAAGGGTGACGTCACGAGCGTGGAATTGACCGAGGCGTGCCTTGACGCGATCGAGGGGGCAGGGGCGTTGAATGCGTTTGTGCACCACACGCCGGACATTGCGCGCAGTCAGGCGGCGCAAGCCGATGCGCGTATCAAGGCGGGCGATGCGCCGGCCATGTGCGGCCTGCCCGTTGGCATCAAGGATCTGTTCTGCACCAAGGGCGTGCCGTCTCAGGCCGGGTCGCGAATCCTCGAAGGGTTCCTGCCGGAATACGAAAGCACCATCACCCGGAACCTGTTTGATGCGGGCGCGGTGATGCTGGGCAAGCTGAATATGGACGAGTTCGCCATGGGATCGTCCAACGAAACATCCGTGTATGGCAATGCCGTGAACCCCTGGAAGGTGGATGAGCGTCAGTTGACGCCCGGTGGGTCTTCGGGTGGGTCGGCCAGCGCTGTTGCGGCAGACTTGTGTCTGGCCGCGACGGGCACCGACACCGGCGGGTCGATCCGCCAGCCCGCCGCCTTTACCGGCATCACCGGGATCAAGCCGACCTATGGGCGCTGTTCGCGCTGGGGGGTGGTGGCGTTCGCCTCGTCCCTTGATCAGGCCGGGCCGATGACCAAGTCGGTGCGCGATGCGGCCATCATGCTCGAGGCGATGTGCAGCCACGACCCCAGGGATTCCACATCCGCCGACCTGCCAGTGCCGAATTTCGAGGCGATGCTGAGCGGCGACATCAGGGGCAAGAAGATCGGCATCCCCAAGGAATACCGCATGGATGGAATGCCCGACGAGATCGAGGCGCTCTGGGCCAGCGGCACCGAAATGCTGCGTGATGCAGGGGCGCAGATTGTCGATATCTCGCTGCCTCACACCAAATACGCGTTGCCCGCCTATTACGTGATCGCGCCTGCCGAAGCGTCCTCGAACCTGGCGCGCTATGACGGGGTGCGCTATGGCCATCGCGCCCGGCTGGAACAGGGCGACGGCATCACCGAGATGTACGAGAAAACCCGCGCAGAAGGGTTCGGGGCCGAAGTGCAGCGCCGCGTCATGATCGGCACCTATGTGCTGTCGGCAGGGTTCTATGACGCCTATTACAACCGCGCCCGCAAGGTGCGCACGCTGATCAAGAAGGATTTCGAGGACGTGTTTGCCCAAGGAATCGACGCGATCCTGACACCCGCAACACCCTCGGCCGCCTTTGGTCTGGGCGAGGCGTCGGACGATCCGGTCGAGATGTATCTGAACGACGTTTTCACCGTGACCGTGAACATGGCCGGATTGCCGGGTATCGCCGTGCCTGCGGGGCAGGACAAGCAAGGCCTGCCACTGGGTCTGCAACTGATCGGGCGCCCATGGGACGAGGGCGATTTGCTGAACACCGCTTATGCCCTGGAGGCACGCGCCGGGTTTGTGGCCAAGCCCGCCAAATGGTGGTAGGCACCTCGAAAGAAAACCCAAAACAAGGGTGGGCAGAGATGAATATCCGACGCTTTCTGATCTTTGGCGCGACCGTGGCGCTGGCGGCCTGTCAACCGGCGGTCCCGGACAGCGGCGCAAGGGTCGCTGATCCCGGGCGTGGTGTGGGGTTTGACGATCCAAATACGCTGGCCGCGCGCGAGGCGGCCTTGTCGCGCGGGTCGACGGCTCCGGCCCCGCCTGTGGCACGTTCGCGCGCGCCACAGGCGGGTGAAGCATCGACGCCACGCGCAGTGTCTGACCCACAGGGCCTGGATGCCGAATTGGCCCAGATTGCCGCACGGAATGACGCGGCGGCGGCACGCGCCAATTCAGGGGAACGTGTGGTGAATGCCAGCCCGACAAACGCGGCCCCGCCGATCCTGAACAATCCGGGTATTTCCGATGAAAACAACTTTGACGCCGTGGCCGCACGTCAGTCCATCGAAAGCGACGCGGCGCGCATTGCGGCCAACCGTTCACAATACGAAGTGATCCAGCCCACGGCCCTGCCCACACGCAGTGGAGCCGGTCAGCCCAATGTGGTGCAATACGCCCTGCAGACAAGCCACCCGCGCGGCACGCAGGTCTACCGCCGTGTCAGCCTTGCTTCGGCGGCGCGCACACAGCGCAATTGCGCGCAATACCCCTCGGCTGACGAGGCGCAGATCGACTTTTTGGCCTTTGGCGGACCGGACCGCGACCGCAAGGCTCTGGACCCGGATGGCGATGGCTATGCCTGCGGCTGGGATCCGGCCCCGTTCCGGCGTGCTGCGGGCGGCTGAGGCGCGCGGTGGACATCCACCAAATCCCATCGCCGAACTGTGGCCCGCGACGTGACGGGCTGATCCCGCGTTTTATCGTTTTGCACTACACCGCCATGCCCGGTGCCCAGGCGGCGATCGAACGGCTGTGCGACCCTGCGGCCGAGGTCTCGGCACATTATGTCATCTGCAAGTCCGGGCGCGTGACGCAACTGGTGGGCGAGGGTCTGCGGGCGTGGCACGCGGGGGCAGGGGAATGGGAGGGCCTGCACGACATCAACTCGCGCTCCATCGGGGTTGAGCTCGACAATGACGGGCAGGGGCCGTTTTCCGAGGCACTGATGGCCAGCCTCGAGGCGCTGCTCGCGCCGATGCTGGCGGCATGGGACATTCCGCCCCAAAACGTCATCGGCCATTCCGACATGGCGCCGGGGCGCAAGGTCGATCCCGGCCCCTGGTTTGACTGGCCACGCCTGGAGGCGCAGGGGCTTGCAGGCAATCGCGGCGGCGATTTCGGTCCCGGTGATCCAACCCTTGAGAGTTTTACCAGGGTGGCGAGACTGGCCGGATACACAGCCGATGCAGATGCAGAAACACTTCTGGCCGCGGTGCGTCTGCGCTACCGATCATTCAAGACCGGACCCATTGAACCCGAAGACTTCACACCCATCGGACACTCGGCCCTTTGGACCTGACGCGACACAGGCTTCTTCTGACCAAAAATACCACCGCCGGAGGCTCCCGCAGATGAAACGGGCGCACCCGCAGCCATTGACGCCCCCCCACTTTCGCACGTAAGGCAAACGTCGCGCGGAGGGGCGGATGGCCGCTTTGACAGGGCAACCTGCCAGAGAGGAAAGTCCGGACTCCCAGAAGACACGGTGCCGGGTAACACCCGGGCGGGGCAACCCGACGGACAGCGCCACAGAAAACAGACTGCCCTGCATGCAGGGTCAAGGTGAAACGGTGGGGTAAGAGCCCACCGCCGGGCTGGCAACAGGCCGGGCATGGCAAGCCCCACCGGGAGCAATGCCAAATAGGGATCGCGTGGACCGCAAGGTCCGGGGCCGCTTTTGCCCCAGCAGGTCCGGGTTGGCAGCTAGAGGGGTGTTGGCAACAGCATCTCAAGAGGAATGGTCATCTCGGGGCGGGCAACCGTCCTAGACAGAATCCGGCTTACAGCCCCTCCGCGCACTTCTTTACCCGGGCCTGACGGGGTGCTGTTCGGGACCGGCGCAGAAAAACCGGTATGGCCGCGGATATCGCGTGCGCGCGGGGTTGACTCGGGGTGCGGCCCGGGTAAAAGCGGCGTTCAGATGAATTTCCCGTGGTCCGCCCGTTTTGCGGCCGCCGCGATGCAGGAGACACCAGATGGCCAAGCCAACCACGATCAAGATCCGCCTGAACTCGACCGCAGGCACTGGCCACTTCTATGTGACCAAAAAGAACGCACGCACCATGACCGAAAAGATGGTCGTCAAGAAATATGACCCCGTGGTGCGCAAGCACGTTGAATACAAGGAAGGCAAGATCAAGTAAGATCGCCATTCTTTGCTGTTTCAAGGGGCCGCGCCGCAAGGACGCGGCCTTTTTAGTTTGTGCAGGCCCCCATTATTGCCCGCCCCGCGACCAGGGCTGACAGGGCAGGGGTGGGATGCGCTGTGGGCCACCACCTGCCGAAATTCGCGCAAGACGGGTTATCCGCCTTCTGTGCGGATTGCCGCATCGCCGTGGTGCGGGCCGGTCCCGCCGCTGTTTTCGATCAGAGGCACGCTGCCGGACAGGATCGACGCCATCTCGTCCTCGATGGCGCGCCAGCAGGTCCGAAAGCTGTGCCAACCGGGTGTGCCGCCGTGATCACTGTCGCGGACCAGCCTGCCGCAAAAAAGGAAAGGGCCGGTCGCAATGACCGGCCCTCACAGCATCGCGTATATTGATACGCGTTATTCTTGCGATCCCATGAACATCAGCAGAAACTGGAACAAGTTCAGGAAGGCGATGTAGAGGCTCAGCGCGCCGTCATAGGCGGCCTTGTCCAGCCATTCCTGATCGCCATGGGCGGCGTGCGCCACATAGGTGTTCTTGATGTCCTGCGTGTAATAGGCTGTGAGGCCCGCAAAGATCAGGATGCCGATCATCGAGATGGCGTACATCATCGCAGGCGACTGCAGGAAGATGTTGATGACCATCGCGATGA
>Ga0316204_10004702_pt1 | contig 24018 bp, 14 predicted proteins | sample 6monrhotite_MG_2_FD_205661 | JGI IMG/M metagenome (GOLD analysis project Ga0316204, IMG submission 205661) | Microbial mat bacterial communities from mineral coupon in-situ incubated in ocean water Damariscotta River, Maine, United States -... | ecosystem: Environmental > Aquatic > Marine >... | reverse complement strand
TGTTCCCACGTGTTACTCACCCGTCCGCCACTCTAATAAGAACCGAAGTTCCGTTCGCGTTCGACTTGCATGTGTTAGGCGTGCCGCCAGCGTTCGTTCTGAGCCAGGATCAAACTCTCAAGTTGACAGGATAACCAAATGAATGGCTTCCTAAAAAACCATCACCTATCCACACAACCAGAAAATCTAAACCACATCCACATAAAGCAAATGCGCTCAAGAATTAACTGACACTACAAAGACCCGGAATTACTCAAGCCCCTGTAGCTGATGATTAACCCTCCCGTAAAAGAAGGCGAACCATCTTGGAAATATAGATGATAGTCTACCAGACCACCGTCCACATCTCCCTTCCATATCAACTATGTCAAAGAGCAAAAAACACCCAAACCGGTAAACCAGCTTTCGCTTACTTTATCAATTCAGGCTGCGTCGGACCGGACATTTCGTCAGCGTGCGACAAGGTCGGACTGTATATTATGGGTTACCCCACAATGTCAAGATGGCAAAGCCAACTTTTCAATCCTAACCAACCGTTCGGCATTCGCCCCGACAAACCAAGTGCCGGAGCACCCGCATCCGGAAGTTCAGCGCTCCGGGTTGGTGAGGCGGTTTCTAGTGGTCCCTCTCCCCAAAGGCAAGATGTTTTTCATCTTTTATTTCTTTTTTCCATCCAAGCGTCGCAAAGTCCGCTGTTTTCCTCATTTTTGCGGCAAAACTTGTCAAATTTATTGCGCTAGGTTAAAGAGAATCCAAGCACCTAACCGCCCATTATATATAAGGGCGGTAAAGGGAACCTTGAAAGCGACATGAGGAAAGACTCGGCGCTCCAGGGAAATTTTACGGGACGTTTGTTAAAAGTAACCGAAAATGTTGAAACATACTTTATCTCAATATTTTTTCGCTGCAGCTGAAAAACTGAGGTATTACAGCGAGAAAATAGCCTTCAAAAACGCTTTGTCGGCCAGCGAGTCGCCAGCAGGGTTTTTGATCATCGCTGGCATCGGCTTATCAATGGTCATTGCCATTAATGTTGTCGGCACTTCCGCTGAGGTCGGGCCCGGTCATGACAGTGTAGCATCTATATCAGCGCCGCACGAAGACGGCAGCAAACCTGAAGACCTGGCCGCTAGGAACCTCCAGAAACCAAATGGAAGTTCAACAACAAATTTACCTTTACCCCCGCCTAGCGAAGAAGCCTTCAATTTGAACAAGGGTGAAACTCTGATCAGACTGTTGAGGCGCGCCAGCATTACCAATGGAAACGCTCACGCTATCGTCAATCAATTAGGTAAAGTGACCAACCTACGGAAGCTCCAGCGCGGTCAGGAGATCCGATTGATAAAACCCGCGGGAAATAGCAAGGACATTATAAGCCTATCTATGAGAGACGCTTTCGACGAAGAAGCATATATCGAGAAAATTGATGGACGATACGAAGCGCGCCGGAAACCACTTGAAACCATCGAGCTAACCCATTTGGTTGAAGGCACGATCACAGACAATCTGTATTTATCGTCAAAAAGAGCAGGCCTTCCAGACAGTGTCATCATCGAGCTGATCCGCATGATGAGTTTCAATGTAGACTTCGAACGAGAAATTCGTGTCGGCGATCAATTTGAGGTCTATTTTGAGCGCCGCTATGCACCTGACTTCGACGACACGGAAAATGGACGTATCCTTCACGTAAATCTGGAGCTAAAAAAACGCCCGCTCAACGCCACTTGGTACGAGGATGCATCAGGGGCCGGTGAATATTTCGACGAGAAAGGGGCCAGCACCAGGCGCGCTTTGATGAAGACGCCCCTTGATGTTGCAGTGGTAACATCTCGTTATGGCAAAAGAAAACACCCTGTACTGGGCTACACCCGTATGCACAAAGGGGTTGATTTCCGGGCCCCGACAGGCACACCGATCATGGCGGCAGGAGACGGCGTTATAGAAATGTCAGCGCGCAATGGCAGCTACGGCAATTATGTTCGCATCCGCCATAACGACACCTATAAAACCGCATATGGTCACCTGAGTCGTTACGGTAAAGGCATCAAGAGAGGCAAGCGAGTTAAACAAGGCCAGGTTATCGGATATTCCGGCGCTACAGGCCGGGTTACAGCCGCACATCTACACTATGAAGTTCTTGTAAGCGGACGACAGTCAAATCCCCTTACGCTCAAATTACCAACAGGGCGGGTTTTAAAGGATAGCGACTTGTCACAGTTCAACACACGTCGATCAAATATTGTCGCCGACATGGCCAGAATCAAAACACGCGAGCAACTACTGGCCGCTGCACAAAACCAAACAGCGGCCGCCCGTTAGCAAGCCGCGCATAAAAAGCCAGGGACCATGTTAAAGGTAACGCCAATGATGACCAGCCACAGTAAGCCAAGAAATCATAGCTCTTGAAAATAAAAGTGTCCGCGCACAATATGTGCGTCGAAAATAACAGTTCTCAGTGTTTAACAGTAGGTAAAGTCATGAAAAATTTGTTGATGTCAAAAGCCATAATCGGCGCCGGCCTGTTTTTTGTAGCCGCAGGAGCCTCAACTGCAGCACATGCACAAGACGAAAGCCAGGTCAAAGACCTGCTGGCGTGTGACAAAATCAAAGATGCCGGTGACAAGCTCGAATGTTTCAACGCTGTTATTGCCATACTGAAACAACAAGAAGTGCGAAGAGAACAAGCTGGCGGCAATGTGGATGCTGACCGGATGCGTAGCCGGTCCGATGGCAGTGCCCAGCCACGCGGTTCTGACTTTGGCCTAACGGATGAACAAATTAGACAACGTGAAAATGCTCGCTCACCCAGTCGCCCAAAAACACCGAAGGAACAAACCTTCACCTTCACCCATAAATGGCGTGACGCAGCACGCAAATATTATTTTCTCATGTCCAACGGACAAATTTGGAAAGAGGTCGGCGGCTCGCATCTTATTGTACCGAAACGCGCCAAAAAAATTCGGATAAAGCGTAATATAATGGGCGGCTATGCAGCCTATATTGAAGGCATGAACGGCCGTAAGGGAACGGTTAAGCGGGTTAATTAGACATATAGTTAATCTCACCTCTTACGGTTTAACAACCGCGTTTAAATAGTATGCTTGCGGGCCATCAATATCTCTAACGGGATTGGAGCGCTCGCTCGATTTTCTGGCTGAAGCCTCGCAATTTAATAAGCTGGGACGCCAGCGCCCCAATACCCACCAAAGCTAAACCAAAGGCCAATCCTTAATCAAATTTCAGCTAATTTGCTGTATTTGCACTAAAAAGATTGTGGCTGAATCGCAACAGTAGGCTCAGAGTCTTAAACTTTTGTGACTGTTTTGTCCCATCTCACCTTTACTTATAGGCCAACTTTTCATTTTCTAGCGTGGGCTCAGTGGGCGGTTCGCGGTTTTTTTGCGAAAATAGTTCAACTGAGACATTCTTTGACAAACATTGGGTAGTTTCTCGAAACATCCTTGGGAGGAGTTAATATGACTCATACAGATGAGTTTAAGCGTAAGCTCAGGCTGGGCACAGCTTGTACTTTGCTAAGCGCTATGGGCGTTGCAGGCATTAACCCTGCATTCGCGCAAGATGCTGATGCTGATGACGAAAACTTTGAGGTAGAAGAAGTTGTTGTAACCGGTTCGCGGATTAAGCGTTCAGGTTTTGACACATCTAACCCTGCTACAGTGGTTAGCAGCGAGTTCCTCGAACTTCGTGGTTTTAATAACGTTGCACAAGCACTGAACGAACTACCAGCATTTGGTATTCCTGGTGCATCAAACAACGGTGGACAGGGCGCCAACACTGTTGGTCAGAACTTTGTGAACGCATTCGGCCTCGGCTCACAGCGTACACTTACTTTGATTAATGGCCGTCGTACTGTTGCACAAAGCTCTGTTGCCGCACTTGGTAACGGTGGTGCGGGCGCAGGCCTTCAGGTTGACCTGAACACAGTACCAACCGCGTTGATTGACCGTATCGAAACTATCTATACTGGTGGTGCACCGATTTACGGTTCTGACGCGATTGCCGGTACTGTTAACGTTATCTTGAAAGACGATTATGAAGGCTTCTCGTTTGACGCTGAATATGGCATCTCTCAAGAGAATGACGCTGAAAACTACCGTTTCCGTGGTCTAGTAGGCGGTAACTTTGCTGATGGCCGTGGTAACGTTGTTGTTTCCATGGAATATGCTCAGCAAGAAGGTCTGATCACTTCACGTCGTCCATTCCTTGCTCGTGGCGCTGGTTTTGTAAGAAACCCAGCTAACACTGGCTCTTCTGACGGCATTGTTGATAACCTTTTCGCAACTGATACAAACGGCGTTTTCCAGGTTCTTGAATCTGGTGTTCCAATCGCGCCTGGTTCAACGTTCCACCGTCTTGGTACAACCAACACGGGTCTGTTGTTCAGTGGCGGTCGTGACGCAGACGGCAACGGTATCGGTGTTCCACTGATCTTTGGCTTGAATGGCGGCTTTGTTGACGCAGCTAATGCTAATATCGGAACTGTTGACGTTGACGCGAATGGTAACTCTGGTGTGTTCTTCACCCGTGGTTCCGATGCGATTAATAACCCATATGTGCTTTCAACAAACGAAGCGAACACTCTTGTTTCACCACTTGAGCGTTATACTTTCTCACAGTTGTCGCATTTTGACCTGACTGATAACATTCGTTGGTTCTCTGACGCGTCTTATTCTCGCACAGAATCTAACGATGAAATCAGCCAGCCTGCTTGGTCTACAACATTCTTCGCACCTGGTTCTGGTGGTCTTCTGCAAATTAACCTTGCAGACAACCCGTTTGTAACAGACGAGATGCGTGAAACTATTGCCCTGAACAATGGCGGTGTTCTTCCTGACGTTCTGAATATCACACGTTCTAACACTGATATTCAGCAAGACACTAGTAACCGTCGCGCTCAGGATAGTTTCCGTTTCGTAACCGGTTTTGAAGGTGACTTTGAAGCATTAGGTCGCACATTCAACTGGGACTTCGCATACAGCTACGGTGAATCAAATTCTGTGCAAGCTGCACAGACGATTAACGGTAACCGTTATGCACTGGCAATTGATGCTGTTGTTGATCCGACAACTGGTCGCGCGGCTTGCCGTTCAACCGTTGAAGGCAGCGGCGTCCAAGAAGGTGGATTACGCTCACCTGCTACATCTTCTGATGTTACAGAGTGTTTGCCAATCAACATTATTGGCTACAACCAGTTTGGTGACGACGTCAGAAACTATCTGAACCAGCAGACAATCCAGACCAACAGTTTGCAGCAATCAATTGTTGAAGCAAGCTTGGCTGGTGAACTTATCGACCTGCCTGCCGGACCATTTAGTTTTGCGATTGGTGTAACTCACCGTCGTGAGCGTGGACGTTTTGACAATGACCAAGCGAGTAGCCTTGGTATCGATCCAAACCAGCCACTTGTTAACGTGCAAGGCGGATTTGATACTGACGAAGTTTACTTCGAGGGACTTATTCCTGTTGTGTCAAACGGCGAAGGCTTGGGTGATACAATCGGTAGCTTCATCAATAGCTTCGAGATCGACGGCGCAGTTCGCTACGTTGACAACTCAGTAGCTGGTGGTGATTACACTTGGACACTCGGTGGCCGCTTGAACCTTGACCTTCCTGGTATCGGTGATGCATTCACCTTCCGTGGTGGTTATACTGAAGCGATCCGGTCTCCTTCCATTGTTGAGCTATTTGCTCCACAAGCTCAGGGCTTCTTCTTCGCCCAAGATCCTTGTGAGCGCCGCTTCATCGATGGTGGTAACAACCCAACACAACGTCGCTCTAACTGTGAAGCTCAGTTTGCTCAGTTCTTGGCAGCTGGTAATATCGGTACTGAAGCAAACGGTGATCCTATCACGCTTGCTGATTATACATCGATCATTACAAACGCATCACAGCCTGGTTTGACTGGTGGTAACCCAGATCTGCGCAATGAGCAGTCAGTATCTTACACTCTTGGTTTTGTGTTTGAGCCTGACTTCATTCCTGGTCTGACCATTTCAAGTGACTACACCAACATTGAAGTGACAGACGTTATTACAAGTCTGACAGCTACTCAGGTTGCGGCGGCATGTTATGATAGCCCAAGCTTCCCGAACACAGCTGCTTGTAACTCGTTCGAGCGTCAAGTTGGCACGTTCCAGTTGGTTAACCCAATCACGGGTCAGACCAATGCGGCGCGTCGTCGTCTGGAAGCTATCATTACTGACGTAAGCTACACCTTCGATATGGCTGATGTTTCAAGCTCGCTAGACGGTACCATGAGCCTGACAGCAAATTACTTCTTGCTTCTGAAGAGTGATCTGCAGGTTGGTGCTGGTACGCTTGACGTTCTTGATCGTGAAAACGGCCACTTGCGTCACCGTTGGCAGGTTAATGCAAGCTACCAGCTTGATCGCTTCTCTGCATTGCTGCAGTGGCGTCATGAAAGCGGTGGTGTCTTCAGCAATGAAGATTCGGACGAGTTCCGTAACATTAATCGCTTCAAAGACTTCAACACATACAACGCAACAGTTCGTTACATGCTGACTGATACAATCAGTGCGCGTTTCATTGTGCAGAACCTCTTTGATAACCTCGGTAACGAGACTCGCCTAGCAGCGGGTGGCGGTAACAACCTGAACTTCTCAGACTTTGTTGGTCGCCGGTTTATCTTCGGTATTAACGCTAGCTTCTAAGCGTTAATCAAAAGACTTTCGATGAAACGGGGCCTTCGGGCCCCGTTTTTTTTACGCCGTCATTGAGGCGCAATAGGCCGCACAGCTTTGATCTCGCGAAGTCTTGCAAACGATCTGTATGGGCCTGCGACACCTAGCCAAGATTGGGCATAACTTGGCAAAAAATTCACCAAATGCCTTTTTCTTGGGCGGTTTTGCGTTTGCGTTATGTGGTTGATAGGCCACACTAGAGCCATATTTCAATTGGGCAGAACGTAAGATTGGTGAAGTTTTTGAGTATAAAAGTGAAATATCTGCTTAGCTGTGAAGCAATAAAGGTAGCATTCCGTTGGTTTTAGACTGTTCGTCCGGAACTGCTTTTATAGGGTAATAAACAAAAAGGATTTCAACGTGGTTCAGGAACTTAAAAAATTCCGTCGCGCTGCCCTGTTGGGTAGTGCGGCAACTCTTGCCGCTAGCTTCGCTCTCGGCACCGGCGCATATGCACAGGATGCAGCAGACGAAGAAAGCATCGAAGAAGTGGTTGTCACCGGTTCGCGGATTATTCGCCGCGACCTAAATGCGCCAAGTCCAGTAACAGTAGTTGGTGCAGCAGATATTGCAGTATCCGGTGAAACTGACGTTTCCAAGCTACTTCGGGAAATTCCAGCTCTCAATGGCTCGCTCACAGCAACTGGCTCGGTAAACACCGGCTTGTCAAGCGACCTTAATGATGATGCGGGCGTAGGTCGTTTGAACCTGCGTAATCTTGGCACCAACCGGACACTGGTTCTGGTCAATGGCCGCCGCCACGTTTCAGCGATTCAAGGTAGCGCAGACGTTGACGTTTCTACTATTCCAATCGCCCTGATTGAACGTGTTGAAACAACAACTGGTGGTGGTTCATCAGTCTATGGTGCCGACGCTGTTTCAGGTGTTGTTAACTTCATCATGAAGGATGATTTTGAAGGTATTGATTACCGCGGTCAGTATTCTGTCTCTGATGAAGGCGATGCCGACAACATTTTCGTAGCTGTTACAGGCGGTGTTAATTTCGATGATAATCGTGGTAATGCAACGTTGAACGTCGAATACACACGTCAGTCCCGCCTTAACCGGAATGACCGCAGTAATGCATTTGGTGCTGGTTTCTTTGATCTGCTACCAAATTCAGATGAATTGACAAATGCATTTGGTTTTGACCCTGAAGCGGGCAATGTTTTTGTTCCTGACTTCCGGATCAACTTCTCAAGCGCTGACGGTATTATAGCATTATTCGACTCTGCTGTTGGCGGCTCAGTATTTGACGGTATTGTTGGCCTTGGCGGTGACAGTTCCGTGCCGGGAGTTCCAGCGGTTCAAGTCTTCAACAACGGCACCCTGCGTGCATTCGACTTCGGCGTTATCTCTGACCCGTTCAACTCCTCTGGTGGTGACGGAATTCAGGCTGCCAACCCAAATGCTGCAATCGTTCCATTCATTGATCAGATTAGTGTAAATGGAATGTTCAATTACCATTTAAATGATTCGATTGAGGTCTATGCAGAAACGAAATTTGTGCAAGCACGCGTAGTTGACGGCGACGGCATTCCGTTCAACGATGATATTCCAATCGCTCTCGACAACGCTTTCATTCCTGCTGCCCTTCAAGCACAGATCGCCGCTGCAGAGGCTGCTGGTATCACACCGGAAATCACTATGAGCCGCGACATTCTTGATGCGGCTGTAATTGGTGGTTCTGACACGGACCGTAACACGCTTCGCCTTGTTGGCGGCTTGCGCGGAGAGTTCGAAAACGGATGGCGTTGGGATGTGTCATATAATTATGGCCGAACAGAAATTGACACGGTCAATAAAAACAGCCGGGTTGAAGACCGGTTCTTCGCGGGTGTTGACGCAGTTGTGGATCCAGCCACTGGCAACATTGTTTGTAGGTCAGACCTGGATTCGTCCGCCCTTCCTCCAGGGTCGCCGTTTCCGTCAAACCGTCCAGGCTTCCTGACCTTTGATGCAGGCGATGGACAATGTATTCCGATTAACCTGTTCGGTCGTGACTCTATTACGGCGGATTCAGGAGCATTTGCCTTTATCGATACGTTAGAATCAGCAACAATCGAACAGCGCCAGTTCTTGGCAACCTTAGCCGGTGACAGCTCGGACATGTTCGAACTGCCTGCTGGTGCAGTTGACTTCGCTGTTGGTTTCGAATACCGCGACGAAAAAAGTAGCTTCATTCCACCTGAGCTGGAACGTTCTGGGCTTCTGTGGAACACAATTGGCGAAGCTCGCTCCATCGTGAACGGCGAATACGACGTGAAAGAAGTATTCGGTGAGGTCAGTATTCCTATCCTTGAGGACGCTGCATTTGCAGAATCTCTGCGCATTGACGCGTCTTTCCGCTACACTGATCACAGCACTGCTGGCAGCATCGAAACATACGGTACAGGTATTAGCTGGCAAATCGACGGCAACGCTCGTCTGCGGGCGACATACAATCGCGCAGTTCGTGCACCGAACATTTTCGAGTTGTTCTCACCGAACCAGCCTGCGTTCATTGGTGTTTCTCAGGATCCTTGTAACCCGGCCAACATCGGCGATCCTGGATCTCCTCGTTTCCAGAATTGCAGTCAATTTGTTGATACAGCAACATTCAATGCAGCTGACTTCCTGTCAGCCCGTGTTGCCGGTTCAACTGGCGGTAACCCGGATCTTAGTGAAGAAAAAGCTGACACCTTCACAGTTGGCGTTGTTCTAACGCCAGAATTCGCGCCGGGTCTGTCTATTACGGTCGATTACTACAACATCACCATTGACAATGCGATTGACGCATTGACCGGACGTGAAGTTGCAGAGCTTTGTGTTGACCTGCCTAGCACAAGTAATCCGTTCTGTGATTCGGTCACTCGCGACGCTACGGACGGTTTCATTACCGGCTTTAGTTCTGGTAACGTAAACTTGGGTTCCTTTGAAACTGACGGTTTGGATATTGGCGTTACTTACTCCATGAACCTCGCAGACGTATTTGATGGCGACTATGGTACTCTCGATCACTCTGTGAACGCGACCCATGTGTTTAACAATACGGAGTTCCCAGACCCAGCTAACCCTCAGGATGCATTGCCAGACCAAGGCCAACAAGGCCTACCGGACTGGATTGTTAACTATCAGGCACGTTGGATATACAACGACTTCTCCTTAACGTGGCAAACTCGTTACCAAAGCAGCCAGTTGGCATTCGGTGTTAATAATGAAGACTTCATCAACGATCCGAACTTCATCATTGACGACCGTAACTCCGGTAGCGCATTTGTGCATGATGTGGCAGCGTCTTACCGTGTCAACCAGTACGCTGATATTACCTTTGGCGTGAACAACCTTGGCAACCGCGAGCCCTTCCTCGGGTCGCTGATTCGCCCGGTTGACCCGATCGGTCGTACATTCTTCCTACAGTTGAACGGCAACTTCTAAGCCATCAATTTTGAGACAATAAAAAAGCCGCGGTTCGCCGCGGCTTTTCTTTTGTTTAATGTTCAGTGAAAAAAGAAATGTTTGATCAGTGAACAGCAGCCCGCTCAATAATCAAGCCGCCCTCGCCAGCACCAAACACAATGTTATCGCCGGGCTTAACATCACCAGCTAATATCTTTTCAGCCAGCATATCCTGCACTGCTTTTTGGATGGTACGCTTCAATGGCCTCGCGCCGTAAACCGGGTCGTACCCTGCTTCCGCAAGCCAGTCTCGTGCCTCCGGCGTCAGGTCGATATTGATTTTCCTATCGGCCAGCAACCCACGCAGGCGCTCCAGTTGAATATCCACAATATTCCCCATATGGCTGCGCGCCAGACGGTGGAACAGGATCACTTCATCCAGTCGGTTGATAAATTCAGGCCTGAAGGCGGCTTTCACCGCGTCCATAACCGGGCCGCGCACTGTCTCAACATCACCGCCATCGGGCAGTTCCGCAATCAAGTGCGACCCCAAATTAGAGGTCAGGATAATCAATGTATTGGTAAAGTCTACCGTGCGGCCATGCCCGTCGGTCAAACGACCTTCGTCCAACACCTGCAGCAGCACGTTAAACACATCGGGATGCGCCTTCTCGACTTCGTCAAACAAGATTACCTGATAAGGTCGCCTGCGCACAGCTTCGGTGAGCACTCCGCCTTCCTCGTACCCAACATAACCTGGCGGCGCACCAATAAGTCGGGCTACAGCATGCTTTTCCATAAATTCCGACATATCAATCCGCGCCATCGCGGTGTCATCATTAAACAGGAACGACGCCAATGCTTTAGTTAGCTCTGTTTTACCGACCCCTGTTGGGCCCAGGAACAAGAAACTGCCCAGCGGTTGATTAGGGTCTTGCAGCCCGGCACGCGCACGGCGAACCGAATTTGATACAGCTTCAAGCGCCTCGCTTTGGCCAATCACCCGCTTACCGAGCGCTTCTTCCATGCGCAGCAGTTTGTCACGCTCACCTTCCAGCATGCGGTCCACCGGAACGCCGGTCCAGCGTGCGACAACAGATGCAATATCCTGGTCGGTTACTTCTTCTCGCAGCAACGTGTCGCCGCTTGCAGTTGAGGCCGCGTTGAGGCGCTGCTCCAGATCCGGAATAACACCGTGCTGCAGCTCGCCCGCCCGAGCAAAATCTCCGGCACGTTCGGCCTGCTCTAGTTCCATACGTGCGCGGTCCAGTTGTTCAATCGAAGATTTTTCTCCAGCAATACGCTCTCGCTCGCTTTGCCAACGCGCGGTTAGCTCTGCCGAAGTTTGCTCCAGATCAGCCAGCTCCTTCTCAATATCGGTTAACCGGGTTTTAGAGCCCTCGTCTTTTTCTTTCTTTAAAGCCTCACGTTCAATTTTCAGCTGAACAATACGCCGATCAAGCTCGTCAATTTTCTCGGGCTTGGATTCGGTTTCCATCCGGAGTCGGCTTGCCGCTTCATCCATCAAATCAATGGCTTTGTCGGGCAAAAACCGGTCAGTGATGTAACGGTTTGACAGTGTTGCTGCGGAAACCAGCGCGCCGTCTGTTATACGAACACCGTGGTGCACCTCATATTTTTCCTTGAGGCCGCGCAAAATTGAAATAGTGTCTTCAACCGTTGGTTCCAGAACCATCACCGGCTGAAAACGCCGCTCAAGCGCCGCATCCTTTTCCACATATTTACGGTATTCGTTCAAAGTGGTTGCGCCGATACAGTGCAATTCACCCCGAGCCAAAGCGGGCTTCAGCAGATTAGAGGCATCCATCGCGCCGTCGGTTTTACCGGCACCTACAAGCGTGTGCATTTCATCGATGAACAGAATAATGTCACCGTCGCCGTGGGCTACTTCCTGCAACACACCCTTCAGGCGTTCCTCGAACTCGCCGCGATATTTTGCTCCGGCAATCAGTGCACCCATATCCAGCGACATTAAGCGCCTGTTGCGCAGGCTGTCCGGGACATCACCATTTGCAATCCTGAGCGCCAAACCTTCGGCAATCGCCGTTTTACCCACGCCAGGCTCCCCAATCAGAACCGGGTTGTTTTTGGTGCGCCGCGATAGAACCTGAATGGTGCGCCGTATTTCCTCATCACGGCCAATAACCGGGTCGAGTTTACCTTCACGTGCCCGCTCGGTCAGGTCTTGGGCAAACCGGTTGAGGGCATCATAAGCATCTTCAGAAGAGGCCGTATCCGCAGACCTCCCTTTGCGTATTTCATTGATGGCTTTGTTTAAGGCATCAGGCGTAGCACCGCATTTTTTTAGAATCTCACTAGCTTTGGCTTTGGGTGTAAGCATATAAGCCAATAAAAGACGTTCGGCGGTGACAAACTTATCACCTGCCTTATCTGATAGTTCCTCAGCTTTAGCAAAAACCTGGGCTGTCGCCGGGTCAAGGTGCAACTGGCCGGCGCCTGAACCCTCAATTTTCGGTAGCTTAGCCAGCTCGCTCTCAACAGACAACAACGCCTCTTCAGGCCGCGCGCCAGATGCACGCAGTAAGTTGGCTGCCAAACCTTCTTTGTCGTCAAGCTGTACCTTTAATAGATGCTCAGGCGTAAAGCGCTGATGGCTCTCGCGAACAGCGAGCCCTTGTGCAGACTGAATAAACCCGCGACTGCGGTCAGTGAATCGTTCTATATTCATGTGTCATTAACCCCATGATTGTGGCTCGCCCCGATTACGGCGACAAACCTTGTTACACGACAAGAAACGCCCCAACTGGGCACGTTTCACATATTAAATGTGGGGATCATTAAATATATCGCAAGTGTCAAAAGCTTGATTTTTCGAATCCCCCTGAGGTCTCCCGGCAATTAAATCACAGAATCCACGAAATTCCTTACCAAAACGCAAAAAGCACCCCAATGGAGTGCTTTTTGAAAACCAACTTATTGTTGTTGATTAAGATAGATCGCTAACCACAGGGTTTAGTGCCGCATCGGATACTGGCTTCTCTTCTGCAGTAACACGTTTCCTTGGCGCACGCCGTTTTACGACAGGTTTAGGAGAATCGCCTTCGGGAGCAGGTTTAGTACCATTTTCCCGTTCTTTTACACTAGACTCTTTGGCGTCGACTTGTGCCGCTACAACATCTGTTTCAACAAGTTTCTCAGATGGTTTTTCGGCTGTACTGTCTGGCTTAGTATTCTGCTGAGGAACGCCGTGCGCGTGGTCTGATGGTTTTTCGCCACCGCCAACAGCACCATTTTGCTTAACTGCCTCCGGTTGATTTTCACCATTCGTCGTGTTATTTCGATCGTCTTGAGGACGACCGCGCCGACCGCGCCGATTATGCCGACCACCTTGCGATCCATCATTTCCAGCATTGTCACCGTCTTGCGAATTCTGGCGGCGATTATTGTTTTGACCGTCACGATCACCCTGATTGGCGTTATTGTTCCGGTTCTCATTCAGCACACGATAATAGTGCTCAGCAAACTGAAAGTAATATTCAGCCTGCATCCGATCACCCGCCTGAAGGCATTCCCGCGCCTGATTCTGATATTTATCAACCAGTTGCTTGGGGTTACCCCGACTTTTCTGTTCGTTCCGGTGGTTTCCCGGACCTCTATTTGATTTCCCGCCCTGGCGGGAAGAAGGTCTACCGCGCTGTTGACGCGCGTTCTGAGCCTGTTTCATGCTTTATCATTACCAACGATGAGAAGAATTCTAAAATCTGGCAGATTTTTCTGCCAACGCTCCGAGATCGTAAAACGATATTTTCGGAAATCCATTCGGAACCGCCTCAACCGAGCCATTTGTTCCTGAAAGATGTAGCTACCCTAGCGGCTAATATTTGGCTTTCCAAGCCCGAATTCGGTTTTCCTAAGGTTTTTTTCCGATAATCACGCGATTTACACCCGCCAAATCTGGGAAAACTCGTATATGAGTATATCCATAGTTCTCCATTATCGAAGAAACATCGGCGAACTGGCCAATACCCACTTCAAATGCTAAATGACCATTTCCCAAAAGATATTGTTGTGCATGCCGCGAAATGTGCCGGTAATAATCTAGCCCGTCCTGGCCACCGTTAAGCGCAGAAGCGGGCTCAAAATCTCGCACGTCTAGCATCAAACCTGCAATATCCTCGACGGGTATATACGGCGGGTTGGAAACGATGAGGTCAAATTGTTCGCCCACAAGCCCTTCAAACCAATCACTCCGCATAAATCGTGCTCTACTGCTCAGGCCGTGTCTATCCGCGTTTCGTCTTGCTACGTCAAGGGCACCAGCGGAAACATCAACTCCAACACCCACCGACTTACCGCATTCTGACAATATACTTAACAGAATGCAGCCCGAGCCGGTTCCCAGGTCTGCAATACGCGGTTCCGCAATTTCATCAATTGCCTTCAAGCCTATTTCGACCAATAATTCGGTATCTGGTCGCGGGATTAGCGTGTGCTGATTGACGTAAAAATCAAGTGTCCAAAAACCTTGTTCGCCGAGGATATAGGCAACGGGCTCGCCAGCAAGTCTACGGTCAACCATTATTTCAAATTGCGAAAACTGATCGGTGGATATTGGCTTGCAAAAAGACGGCAAGGCGGCCGGTTCAACAGCCAATATATGCGCTAACATCAAATCTGCGTCACGGCGGGCCAGTTCATTGCCATTTTGCTTCAGCTTGTCTGATGCAGCTACTAATAGGTCAACCGTTGTTAGGCCAGTTTTCTTGAGCTTACGATCAATCAAAAACCAGCTTCCATAGCAGAAAGTTTCATCGCTTGGTCTTCTGCAATCAAGCTTTCAACAACCTCTGTCAGACCTTCGCCAGCAAGAATCTGGTCCAGCTTATGCAGTGTAAGGCCAATGCGATGATCAGTTACGCGGCCTTGCGGGAAATTATAGGTACGAATACGCTCAGACCGATCTCCCGACCCAACTTGTTCTTTCCGGTCTGACGACCGTTCAGACTGCAGTTTTTCCCGCTCTAGGTCATAGAGACGTGCGCGCAAAATCTTCATCGCCTTTTCGCGGTTTTTATGCTGCGATTTCTCGCTTTGCACGACAATAATACCCGTAGGCAGGTGGGTAATGCGAACCGCAGAATCTGTTGTGTTCACATGCTGCCCGCCAGAGCCCGACGCGCGCATTGTATCAATACGAATATCTTCCGGCTTAATGTCAATGTCCACATCTTCGGCTTCAGGCAGCACGGCTACAGTTGCCGCACTGGTGTGAATTCGCCCGCCAGATTCAGTTGTCGGCACTCGTTGCACCCGGTGAACACCCGATTCGAACTTTAGCTTGGCAAAAACGCCCTTGCCGGTCACATTTGCCACCACTTCCTTAAAGCCACCAACATCGGCTGAAGAGCCTGAAATTAGTTCCACTTTCCAGCCTTGGCTTTCCGCAAACCTTTCGTACATGCGGTACAAATCACCAGCGAACAACGCGGCTTCATCGCCGCCAGTCCCAGCCCTAATTTCCAAAATAGCTGATCGTTCGTCCGCAGCATCTTTGGGTAGTAGCCTGATCGAAAGATCACGCTCCATTTGAGGTAAGCGTTCTTTCAGCTCAAGAAATTCTTCCTGCGCCATTTCTTTCATTTCCGGGTCGTCGCTGGCAGCAACCATTTCGGCCAAATCACCAATTTCTACGCGGCCCGCCTTCAAGGCATTGGCCGCATCCACCACCGGGCCAAGCTCAGAATACTCTTTACTTAAACTAACAAACTCTTCATTGGAAAACTGATCTGGCGTGCCCAATGCATGCTCCAAATAATCGTAACGCGCGAGAAGCTGTTCAATGCGCTCTTCGGTAATCATACGCTGTCCCCGTATGCAGCTGAAATGGTCGTCGCCAAATCTGCGAACGGCGTATCTCGCTGCTCACCGCTATCTAGGTCTTTGAGCGCTGCGCACCCTGCCCCCAGTTCATTATCGCCGATGACAATTGCAAATCGCGCATTGGCTTTGCTGGCCCGCGTCAAACGCTTTTTTAAATTACCGCTACGGTCCGACATAACGCAATGACCCGCAGCACGAACATCCTCGGCAATCGACAGGGCCTTCAAAGTGGCGGCTTCGCCCATTGGCATGACCACAACCGGGCGATTGGGGGCCCTACCCTTTTCAGATAGCATTGCCAAACGTTCAATGCCGCCGGCCCAACCAACGCCGGGCGTCGGCGGTCCACCAAGTTGTTCAACCAAACCATCATAGCGCCCACCGGCAAGTACCGTGCCTTGCGCACCCAGTTCTGTCGTCACAAATTCAAAGGCTGTATGACAGTAATAGTCCATGCCTCGCACCAGTTTATCGTCAAGGATGTAGGGAATTCCAATCTGATCGAGCCCCTGCTTGACCGTGTCAAAAAATGAGTGAGACGCCTCGTTGAGGCTCTCAGACATTAACGGCGCGCCTGCAACAATTTCGGCGTCGCCTGCGTCTTTACTATCAAGAATACGCAGTGGATTACTGGTCAGGCGACGAAGACTATCTTCTGATAATGATTGTTTGAATTGCTCCAAATAGGAAACCAATGCTGCTCTGTAGGACGCCCGGCTTTCCTTGTCGCCCAGTGAATTCAGGTGAAGTACAATCTTGTCGCCCAAACCCAGGTCTTTCAGTATCCGCCATGCCATGGCGATCAAATCAACATCTGCTTCGGGACCGCTTTGCCCCAAAAGTTCAGCGTTTATTTGATGAAACTGCCGGTAACGGCCTTTTTGCGGCCTCTCCCTGCGAAACGCCGGGCCCCAACTAGCAAACCTACACGGCAGGTTTTGTTGCATACCGTTTGAGATAAACGAGCGGCAAATACCTGCTGTAAACTCTGGTCGCAGCGTTAATTCTTCAGAATCTTTAACATCGCCTGGGTGACTATCAAACGTGTACATTTCTTTCGAAACAATATCAGAGCTTTCACCCAATGGCCTTTTATAAACCTCGGTAAACTCGAATATGGGCGTTGACAATTCTTCAAACCCATAACTTGCCGAAACGCGCTTGAACGTATCGACCACAGCAGTCATGTGCCGGGCTTCATCGCCGTATATATCGCGCGTGCCCCGCGCTGGTTGCAGTTTGGACACGGATTAATTCCTTACTGTAAACTAATGACTAGCGGCAGCAGCAGCCGGTTCGGCGACAGCTTCTGTCGCATCCATGTCAGCTGCTTTTTCTTCCACAAGTGAAACAATGTGATCAACCAGTTTATCATCTGTAATTTTATGATCAGTCATGCCAGACAGGTATACCATATGGTTGCCGTTTCCACCGCCGGTGAGGCCGATATCTGTTTCCCGCGCTTCACCGGGTCCGTTAACCACACAGCCAATGATAGACAAGCTAAGCGGCGTGCGAATATGGGCAAGGCGTTTTTCCAAAACTTCAACCGTTTTAATCACCGGAAATGCTTGGCGTGCACATGATGGGCAGGAAACAATTCTTACACCGTGGTGGCGCAGTCCGAGCGATTTGAGTATCTCAAATCCGGCTTTAACTTCCTCTACAGGGTCAGCCGAGAGCGAAACACGGATAGTATCCCCGATTCCTGCCCACAATAGCGAGCCAATTCCTATCGATGATTTTACCGTACCACCCCTCAGCGCGCCCGCTTCAGTGATGCCCAGATGCAGCGGATAATCGCAAGCATCCGCGAGGCCTTGATATGCCGCCACCGCCAGAAATACATCCGATGCTTTTACACTGATTTTGAAATCGAAAAAGTCGTTATCCTCAAGAATTTTGGCATGCTCAAGTGCACTTTCAACCAGCGCTTCCGGGCATGGCTCAGCATATTTATCCAGCAAGTGCTTCTCAAGCGAACCAGCATTAACGCCGATCCGCATCGAACAACCGTTCGCTTTGGCAGCTCGAACAACTTCGCGCACCCGCTCGGCAGAGCCGATATTGCCAGGATTAATGCGCAAACAGGCAGCACCCGCATCTGCAGCCTCAAGCGCGCGTTTATAATGAAAATGAATATCCGCCACGATAGGCACGCCCGCTTCGCGGCAAATTTCAGGCATGGCGGCGGTAGAGGCTTCATCCGGGCATGAAACACGAACAATATCAGCGCCCGCCTCAGCTGCAGCGTGAACCTGCGCGATGGTCGCGGCAGCATCAGATGTCAGTGTGTTGGTCATGGTCTGCACGGTAATCGGCGCATTGCCCCCAACTGGTACATTGCCAACCATGATTTGCCGAGACTTGCGTCTTATTACATCGCGCCAGGGACGAATACTCATGTTCACTCCAAAATTATGGCTTACTAATTAGGCCGCCTATCAGCACTATTATTTGGGCTTATACATGACAGTATTTAAGGGTGGAAGCAAAGAAAACGCGGAATTACGAACGAAAAAGCTACCAATTCGACGCTGGTCAGGTCGATCAGTCGCTTCCGTCAGTGGCAAGGCCAGAAAATCCAGCGTCAGAAAAGAATTCAGCACCAAAAAGCGACGAATCTAGGGCCAATGCCTCAATCACAACGCCGCGACCTCCCAGCGGGCCAAATGAAGCATCACTTTGTTTGAGAATAATCCCGCCTGCGTTGCTTGTTGTCAGGAACACTTCACCGATGAGTTGTGGACGATAACTATGGCCTGACCGCAAAATTCCAGACCACAATTCGGTACCGTCGCGGTAAAATAATTGTATCCAACTGTCTTCCACCGCCTGCAACGTAATCTCACTCGATTCAACGCCTAAAGGCACATGATTGTCGGCATGAGCAGCCGGAAGAAAAATCGAAGCCGCGGAATATGACGGAAGCATATCCTTTTGCGTCTCTGGTTCAACAGATTGAGTTTTTTCTGCCGCAAGGAGAGCATCATTCCCGCTTGTGGTTATCAGATCTTGTGGCTCTATTGAAAAATCATTGAGTTCTGCCAAGGTTCGCTCTTCAACAACCGGGTCGACTATGGCAACGCTAGAAACCGTGTAGTTTGCCCCAACCAGAAACCATGACATGCCGGCGCCAACCAATCCAACGACCGGCGACAACCAAGCGGGCCACTGGCGTTTCTTGGGTGCAACCATCTGAACACTATACTCGTTGATAGCCTGATTTCGGGCCACTTTTGGATTTGTCCAGTCAGCTTCGTTCTTGCCGTCAGCTGTTTGCTGCGAACGGAAAGCGTCATAGTCAGCCTTGAATTGGTCAGAAAGCGCCTTGGGGTCAAGTTTCAACATTTTAGCATAGGATTTCACGAAACCAACCAAAAAGGTCTTCCCGGGCAGGTCGTCGTAACGACGCTCTTCAATTGCCCTCAGATAGCAAGCGCGCACGCAAATCTCTTTTGCCACAGCTTCAATAGAAAGCGTCTGCTGACATCGAGCATCGCGCAGCTGATCTGCGACATTAAAAATGTTATCGGCTTCTTGAGCCATGGCCCTGTCCCTCGAGAGTAAATTGGCACCCTGTCCATTGTTTGAACTTTTGGCCAATATCCCGTTCTTTGTTGCTTCTCTTTTTTGGTCATCCATCGCCAATTCAGTTTGGCCGTATAATAACCTACTGCCTAGAACTTACAGGGCAGCATTCAAGAAACACTTAATTAATAGTGTCAATTTGATCTAATATTACAAGTAAAAAGTAGCAGAACTGCCCAAAATCATTCAATAATTTGGCTTTTAGACCTTAATGTTATGATCTCGAGCAAAAAGAAGCAAGCTGTCACGCACTGAGTGTTCTGGCGACTGTATGTGCTCCACCAAAAATGCTCTGAGCTGATTCATATCCACCGAACGAAGCAATCGCTTAACGGTTCCGATAGAAGATGGTGACACCGATATTCTCTTGAGCCCTAATGCAACAAGAGCCATAGCCTCGACGGCACGACCACCCATTTCACCGCAAACTGTTACCGGCACATTTGCAGCATCGCACGCGGAAATGATCATACGCAGGAAAGATAGAACGGACGGCGCAAGCATATCATACCGGTCAGCAAGCTTTGGATTTGATCGGTCGCAGGCAAAAAAGAACTGCAATAAATCGTTGGTGCCAATTGACAAGAAATCGACTTCTTCCAACAAGCTGTCCAGTTGCCAACTAAGCGACGGCACTTCAAACATACAGCCAACTTTAATGTCTTTGGGCGGCTGCTTCCCGAATTTCTCTAGTCGCAGAATTTCTTTTTGCAATATTGCTTTGCATTTCTTGAGCTCAGCGACTTCAGCAATCATCGGAAACATTACACTTAAATTCCGTCCCGCCGCCGCGTACAAAAGCGCACGTAACTGATAACGTAGCAGAGCTGGACGCTCCAAAGCCACGCGAATTGCCCGCCAACCCATTGCCGGGTTTTCCTCTGGTTCGCGCGGTAAAAAAGGAACTGGTTTATCGCCGCCAATATCCAATGTGCGAAACACGACCGGTTTGTCGCCTGCCGCATCTAATACTGATGAATAAACTTTTGTCTGTTCATCTACCCGTGGCAGCGCCGGAGAAACCATAAACTGAAATTCAGTTCTGAATAGGCCAATACCCTCGGCACCCGTCGTTTCCAAACTTGGCAGGTCCGCGAGCAAGCCAGCGTTCATCAATAACTCTACGCGCTCGCCGTCCAACGTTTCGGCGGGCAAACTACGCTCGGCCGCATATTCAGCAAATAGCTGTTCCTGAACCTTAACAGCTTCTCGGTACCCTTGAGTAACCTCATCGTTTGGACGCACATAAACATGGTTATGCGCTGTATCAACTACAATCTCATCGCCGGTTTCCACATGACTTAAAAGGCCTGGAATCTGGCCCATCACCGGAATACCCATCGCCCGGGCAATTATGGTCACATGCGCCGTGGAAGACCCCTCCTCCAGAACCACTGCCTTTAGAAAATTACGATCGAATTCCATCAGTTCCGCCGGACCAACGGTGCGGGCAACCAGTACGCTGTCCTCCGTGAGCGGTGCTCGCGAATCGACAGTCTCACCCTGTATTATTCTGATCAAACGCCCAGCCAGGTCTTCAAAATCCTGAATACGTTCCCGCAGATAGGGGTCGCGTATTTTTGCCATTCGGGCGCGGTTTTCCTGTTGAACACGCTCAACGGCGGCTTCAGCGGTCAAACCGGAATCAATCGCTTCTCGCATTTTATCCTGCCAACCGCGGTCATAGGCGAACAAACGATAGGTCTCTAATACTTCACGGTGCTCGCCGCCTTGGGCAAAGTCCGGATGCTCAAGCATCTCCTCCAAGTGACGACGCATTTGTTTCAACGATGCATCCAACCGCGCGCGTTCTTCTTCAACATCATCGGCAATGGTTTTGGTGATGTGAATTTTTGGCTTGGTAAATACCGCGACACCCGCCGCGATACCGGATGCGAGCGACAAACCATTGAGCGTGATTGAATGGCCAAGCTCAACCGAGTCTTCGCTGAGTTCATTGGCATTGACCAGATCGCCAGAACTAACCAACTCAGCCAACACCATTGAAATGGTTTGTAGCGCTTCCACCTCTTCCGGGCTGTATAGACGCGGCGTTACATTCTGAACCACCAGAACACCGCTTACCTTACCGTTCCGAAGGATGGGTACACCAAGGAAACTATGATAAATATCCTCGCCGGTTTCCGGACGGTAAGCAAACCTTGGATGTTTGGGGGCTTCACTTAAATTCAAAGGAAGACCGCGCTCGGCAACCAAGCCAACTAGGCCTTCACCAACCTGCAACCGCGTCAGGTGAACTGCTTCTTCTTTCAAGCCCTCGGTCGAAAATAGTTCAAGCACACCGCCGGCGCGCGTCAAATAAACCGAGCATACCTCTGCCACCATATTTTGCGCGATCACGCGCACCACACGGTCCAGGCGCTCTTGCGCACTACCGTCACCGCCCATCACGCTGTGTAAGCGTCTCAGCAGTAGTCGTGGCTGGCTAACATGATCCGGCAATGGACATCCTTCTGCTCTTGAATTAGCTTAATTGCTACGCGGCCTTTCACCGCGACACTTCTAATATTGCAAATACTATATTTTAGTTACTATCGGCTGCCAGATAGGCAACCGCTTGATGCACGAGTTCATCAATAATGTCTTTGGTTGGTTCAATTTTTTTGACCATGCCAACACTTTGACCCGCCATAACAGACCCGGTTTCCACATCCCCGTCGATAACAGCCCGACGCAGCGCACCGCCCCAGAATTGCTCAATCTTCATCTGACCGGACTCTTGGTCCAGCTCACCCGCGTGAAAACTTGCGACAATTTCTTGTTGGGCCGTCATAAATTTTTCCGTGCCTTCGTTTTTCAATGCCCGCACCGGAATTACCGGAAAACGCGCATCAATCTGTACGCTGGCAATGGCATCACGCGCTTTCCCTACGATGAAGGCCTTTTTGAATTTCTCGTGTGCAATACATTCCTCAGCAACCACAAAGCGTGTACCCAACTGCGCACCAGAAGCACCCATTTCCAAATAAGCCGCCAGCACGTCGCCGCGCCCTATTCCGCCTGCAACAAACACCGGAGCGTTTCGAACGACGGGCAATATTTCCTGCGCCAACACACTTGTTGAGACCGGGCCAATATGCCCCCCTGCTTCCATACCTTCAATAATGATGGCATCAACGCCGGAACGAACCAATTTTTTAGCCAGAGTAACCGTGGGTGCGAAACACATTAGTTTTGCACCAAAATCTTTGATTGTGGCAATCGCCTTACCGCTGGGCAAACCACCAGCCAATACAACATGCGAAACATTTTGTTCGCGGCAAACGCCAACCAAATTATCAATATCAGGATGAAGCGTGATGAGATTCACACCGAAAGGCTTGTCCGTCAATTCCCGCGTTGCCGCAATTTCATTGGCCAGCATCGTAGTATCCATGCCGCCACATGCGATAACACCAAAGCCACCCGCATTGGAAATCGAGGAAACCAGATTACGCTCTGACACCCATGTCATTGCACCGCCCAAAATAGCATGCTCACTGCCGAGAAAGTCGGTGCCGCGCTGCCACAGGTCTGACAAGCGCTCCACGCCCAACTGATCCAGCTTTTCAGACATTTCTTGCTGATCGACGTCAGCCATAAATCACCCCAATATATGTTTCACGTGAAATTGCAGATTAGTCCCGCTGGTCAAGGCCATACGCAGTGTGAAGCGCGCGCACCGCCAATTCAGAATATTCTGCATCAATGACCACGCTCACTTTAATTTCAGACGTAGAGATCACTTGAATATTGATGCCTTTTTCCGCCAACGTATCAAACATTTTGCTAGCCACGCCTGCATGGCTTCGCATACCAAGCCCAACAACGGAAACCTTTACCACATTTCCGTTATAGACCAAGTCTTTGAATCCAAGTGGCACTTGGTTCTCTTCCAGCACCTTGACTGTCTTCTTAAGGTCGTCCTCTGGCACAGTGAAGGTTACGTCAGTGGCTGTGCCATCTTCCGACGCGCTTTGTACGATCATGTCCACGTTTACATTTTGTTTGGCGAGACGAGAGAAAACGCCAGACACCTTACCCGGCGTATCTTCAAGGCCTACAATAGTGACTTTCGCTTCACCCCGAGAATAGGCAATTCCGCTAACAACTTGCTGTTCCATGATTTCTTCCTCCCCAACTACAAGGGTTCCGGGCAAGTCTTCAAATGAAGACAAAACTTGTGTCCGCACGCCGTGTTTCATCGCCAGCACAACCGACCGCGTTTGTAAAACTTTTGCACCCAAAGATGCCATTTCCAGCATCTCTTCATAGGTTATTTTATCCAGCTTACGCGCTTTTGGCACAACGCGCGGGTCAGTGGTGTAAACGCCGTCTACATCGGTATAAATATCGCATCTGTCTGCGGAAACGGCTGCTGCAATCGCAACTGCAGATGTGTCACTACCACCACGCCCAAGCGTGGTAATTCGGTTATCATCTCCGATACCCTGAAAACCAGAGA
>Ga0316204_10004701_pt1 | contig 24018 bp, 19 predicted proteins | sample 6monrhotite_MG_2_FD_205661 | JGI IMG/M metagenome (GOLD analysis project Ga0316204, IMG submission 205661) | Microbial mat bacterial communities from mineral coupon in-situ incubated in ocean water Damariscotta River, Maine, United States -... | ecosystem: Environmental > Aquatic > Marine >... | reverse complement strand
GCTCCCAGTAGCGACCACGCTCCATGCGGCAGCCGGCCTCACGCTGAGCCTCACGATCCATGCGGCAGCCCAACCCGTGCCCCCCAGGCCCGCAGACATCAGCGGTTCCGTAGCCCCGAGCGTTCGGGCCGGCGGACCTGGGGCCGGTGGGAATGGGTCCGGTGGGAATGGGCCCGGGCGGGGTTGGGCTGCCGCAGGGATCGTGAACGTCAGTGGTTGTGCGGCTGCCGCATGGATCGTGAAACTCAGTGCGTGTCTTCAGCCACTTTGACGGATTCGCCGCTGCCAACCAGCGTTGCTTGCTGGGGGGAACCTGCGCTTCCCCCCCTTTCGAGTCTCCTCGTTCCTCGTCGTCGAAATTCCCCCCCTGTGCTCTGACTCTCGGGTCGTGTGGCAAGCCCACCTGGGTTTGCATCCATTGCGAAACCTGGCCGGTTTTACAGAGTGGGTTCGCAGAACAGCAACACCTGGGCTCCGTCGAAAACCGTCCACGTGTTCGCAAGGTCTTGCCTCCTGATGTCGCCTTGCGGCGAGGCATCTGACGTCGCAACACCCTCTCGCGTGGGGCGCTGGGACGTCGCGTTCCTCAAAGGTACGCATTCGCGGTTGGCGCGCGCCTGACGGCACGTGCTGGCTGAAGGTGGGGGCTCAGAGAGAAGGAGACATGATCCGCAGAGGTACGGATTCGCAGTTGGCGCGCCCTACGACGTGTGTTGATGGAGGGTGAGGACGCTGGGGCGCTGCGGGCTCAGATCTTGAGTCGCTTCCTCAAAAGCCGCGCCGCCTGCCTGGAGACCTCCACCCGCTCCCCGCCGCGAAGGTGCGCCACAAACCCCCCGCTCTCCGCCGGCGCCAGCAGCTCCACCTCATCCAGGTTCACCAGCCCCCGCCGATGCACCCGCACAAAGCGCTCCCCATCCAGCCGCCGCTCCAGCTCCGACAGACTCCCATCCACAAACAGCGCCTTCCCCTCCGCGGACAGCAGCGCCGCGGCCTTGTAGAGCGCGTAGGGATCCTCGTGGAGGCTCGCCCGCTGGGCCCAGAGGATCGGCAGGCCGACCAGCAGGATCGGCAGCAGCCACCGCCTGAGGATGGCGCGCCATGTGCGCAGCGCCATCTTGAAGGAGAGTTCAGCTTGCTCCATGCTTGGGGACGGTAGCACCCGAACGCCCGTGCTCTTTGGTGAACTCCCGGGCAGATCGGGTAAGAGAATCGGCATGCGCGAATGGACCCGGTAGACGTCTGTAGATGTATACCCGCATAGAACGCCCCGAGACCCTGGACCCCAGAGAGCTTGATCGCTACCTGGACAGGGGGTGGTATCGCATCGGGCAGACCCTGATGACCTGCCGCTTCCTGCTGTGGGGCGGGGTGCTGCGCAGCGCCATCTGGACCCGCACGCCGCTGGAGGAGTACCGCTACCGCAAGGGGCTGCGGAAGCTGATGAACCGAAACAGCCGCCGCTTCCGGCTGACCGAGAGCGTGCTCACCCGCGCCATGGTGGACCGTCAGCGGGAGGCGCTCTACCAGCGCTACCTCACCGTCGCCCGCGGCGATCGGGCCGCCGATCTACAGGACTTCCTCTTTGGCGAGTCCCCCCACGATCTCTTCAACACCCGGGAGATCGCCATCTGGGACGGCGATCGCCTGGTGGGCTTCAGCTGGTTCGATATCGGCGGGGACAGCGTGCAGAGCCTGCTCGGCGTGTACGAGCCCGACTTCGCGTCACACAGCCTCGGCTTCTACAGCATGCTGCTGGAGGTGCAGCACGGGCTGGAGAACGGCCTGAAGTTCCACTACTCGGGCTACGTGCTGCCGGGCGAGCCGGTGATGGACTACAAGCTGCGCGTGGGCCACATGTACTGGCTGGACGCCCAGCGAAACCAGTGGCGGCCCTGGGAGGAGTTCAACCGGGAGGCCATGCCTACCCAGCAGCTTCGCCGGGCCCTCTGGAGCGCCCGGGCGGCGCTGCTGCGCCGCGGCGTGCCGTCCGCCATGCGCGGCTACCCCATGTTCGAGGCCGGCGCCTACGACCCGGAGCTGTCGAGCTGCCTGGATCAGCCGCTGGTGCTGGAGTGCTTCCCCCGGCGGGGGGCGGGCACGGCGCTGATGATCACCTGGGATCTGGAGCGATCCTTCTATGAGCTCGTTCGCTGCGCCCGGGCGGTGGGGCGCTTCCGGTCCAATGACGGCGAGAGCTTCGACACGCGGGTCGAGCTGTGGGTGGTCATGGAGCGCCTCTCCAACCGATCGACGGCGGAGGGCATCGCGGCCGAGGCCGCTCGGGTGGGATCCCCCGTCCGCTGATCAGGCGGTCTTCTTGATCTGAAGCGGCTCGAAGGGCTTGAGCTCTTCCGGCAGGCCGAAGCCGCCGATCCAGCTCGCGGTGAGCATGGCTGCCTGGAGATCGCGCGCGACCCCGCAGCTGTCGCCGACGACCCAGCGCCAGAGGGTGACATCGCGCTGTATGACGGCGCAGGCTTCGCCGTCCGCGCGCAGCTCCCAGCGTCCGGGGACGGTCTGGATCCAACAGTGCATGCGTGTACTCCGAGAGAGCGGACGTGAGTGGAGTCGGCAGAGAGTGATAGGAGATTGAGTCGAATTTCAATTGGAGAGTGTTCTTGGAGACAGCGGCTTCGTTTGAACCCCAGGACATCTTGCGTTCGCTCGATGCTTTCGCCAAGTCACGGGATCGCGCGATCGTCATCACGCACGACAACCCGGACCCGGACGCCATGGCGGGGGCGGCGGGGCTGGCCTTCATCCTGCAGGAGCGCGTCGGTCTCTCGACCCGGCTCGCCTATGGGGGGATCATCGGCCGCGCCGAGAACCAGGCCATGGCGCGGCTGATCCGACCCTCGCTCACCCCGATCAGCCGGGTCGCCATCAAGCCCAATGACCTGGTGGCGCTGGTGGACACCCAGCCCTCTCATGGCAACCACAGCCTGGGCGACGCCAGGGTGGACGTGGTGGTGGATCATCACCCGGCCCAGGATGATGAGGTCCCCGTGCCCATCGTCTCCGAGCGCCACGGCGCCACCAGCAGCATCATCACCGTGCTCATCCGCGCCGCGGGCCTGATCCCGCCGCCGGAGCTGGCGACCGCGCTGTTCTACGGGGTGAAGACGGACACCCGGGCGCTGTCCCGGGAGGCCGACGAGGCTGATCGGGCCTCCTACGACTGGCTCTACCCCCAGCGGGATCCGGTGCTGCTCGATCGGATCGAGCACCCGATGGTCCCGCGCCGCTGGTTCGAGGCGTTTCACCGCTCCATCGAGCGGGCCCGCATCTACGGCAACGTGGTGATCGCCGACATCGGTGATGTCTATGTGCCGGACATCGTGCCGGAGGTCGCCGATCGGCTATCGTCCCTGTCCGGGGCCAAGTGGAGCGTGGCCTTCGGCGTCTGGGAGGCGCAGATCTTCGTCTCGGTGCGCACCAACGACGGCCGCATGAACGCCGGGAAGCGGCTGATCTCCCTGCTGGAGGGCCTCGGCGGCAGCGCCGGTGGCCACGGGATGATGGCCGGCGCCCAGGTGCCGCTCCAGGCTCTCAACTACCGGGAGGCCCGCCGCAGGGTGGGGGAGATTGTGGGCCGGATCCGCGCTGAGTTCGGCGTGGCGGACACGGAGTCGGTGCCCCTCATCGATCCCATGGAGGCCATCGCCGAGGCCCGGCAGCCGCCGGAGCTGTGACACGCCTTGACTGCAACTCCTGTTGGTAGCAGTCATCCTCGCTGGTTAAAGGCCGGCCTAATGAAAGAACTTGTCCATCGTCTCGAATTATGGACAATTTTTGGTGGGACCGACCGAATCCGGCTGAGGCACTCGTGCTATGGTTTGTCGATTCCGTCATTGGGATGAGGAGATGTTTTCGTGATGACGTCACAGAATAAGAAGCTTGAGGATGAGGTGATTCCATCCTGGCTGACTCGTGATCGTCCTCCAACCGAGGCGGAGTTTGTCGGCGCGTTCATTGGCGGCGGGCCGCGCGCTGACGCCAGCGAGCTCCGGCGTCTGGAAGCGAGCGCTCCCACGCGCCGAAAGGGGTTGAGTGCCTGGGCGGAGAAGCAGCTCAAGGATGCCGAGGAGGGCGCGGAGAGCCTGGACGAGGAGAGCGCGAAGGCTCTCAGAGAGCTGATCTGGGGTGAGTAGAGATCACCCCTGAGTATCGCTCGTTGTCGCCCTGTGGAGCGCCTGGAGCAGAAAGGACGCGATCGACGATGACGCCTGGGCGGCCAGCAAGGTGTCTCGCTCAAACCAGTTTCGGAGCAGCGTCTGACCATCTGACTGTTCGGAGCGATAGGGCAGTATCCCCAGCTCTCTCAAGCCAATAGCCAGGTGTGTGGTGAGCTGGATGCGGAGAGAGAAGGCCTCCTTGTCCTCTTGAATCCGCAGTGCGATCTGCGACGTGATGGCGCCGCCGCCTCCGGCGAGCAGCGCGTCGAGGGATGCTGTTGAGTCGCTCCCCCACAGCCACCTGACCGACTCATTGCTCCAGCGCTGGAGCGGCTCTCCGGAGATGAGCCGCCTCGAGCGCTGGAGGATCGCCTCAGGGGCACCCAGATCGCGTAGGATGGCGTGCCAGCGGACCTGGCGACGCAGCGCTAACGCGTCCTCACCTTCGACATATGGGGTGTGGTTCACGCCGCCGTCCGGCCAGCGACGGCCGTTCCAGACAGCCATCGGGAGCACCAGCAGGGCCTCCGAATTGAGGGCCGCCAGCCCCGCTCCGAGCGCGTCAAGGTCGATGAACTTGTCTTCGGTGAGCTGGACCAGCGCGATCGCGCTCACGCCAGCGATGAGCGGCCCGTTGGCGATGTCCACACCGCTGGCGGGGACCGCGGTCAGCGCGCGCCAGTTCTCCGCGTCCCACTGGCTCCACTCGCGCACTGCCGCGTTCAGTCGCAGCAGCGCGCGCTGAATCTGGCGAGGGGTCGAGAGTCCCGCCCGGCCCCAGATTCGGACCAGATCGAACGCGAGCTGGAGCGCGACCGGGGGGCTGAAGTGATGCTCAATAGACCAGCTCTCCACCAGCCGCGCCCGATGGCGGAGCTGCACGAATGGGACGCGCTGGCGGAAGTGGATGATGCGAACCAGAGCGCTCTCACCGTCCATATGCGCTGAGCGAGGCGCGGCGAGTGCGTCTGCCTGCTCCCTGTCCAGCGCCATCAGGACCAGCGTGCGATCCATGGCCTCGAGGTAGGCGAGCGTCGCGAGGAGATCCTCCAGCCGTTCGTCGTCCAGACGGCTGACATCTTCGATCTCAACGATGAGCTGGGGGTGATGTGGAGCACCGCGTTTGCCAGCGACAGCGAGCCTGTCTGCCTCGCTGACAGGGCCCAGGTGTGCCAACAGCCAGTTGAGCTGCCGCACATACTCATCGCTCTCAGCGGGGGGGCGGCTCGCCACCATGCGCCAGGCCTCGGTGAAGGTCGTGAGAACTTCCCCGGTGTCCTTGGCGGCGCTGTCGAACTTCTGAGCGGCGGCCTTGAACGCGGCCCCAATCAGGGGAAAAACCTGGCTGGCGGCTGTCTTCAGCTTCAGGCCGCGGCCTGGCAGCTTGCTGCTCGCCGTCCCAAAGAGGTTCAGCGCCGGATGCCAGTGTTTTGGGGACACCTCCTCGGAGATCCGCCCGGCAATCTCATGCCAGGGGTGGCGGTAGTCCGCTGTGAAGGAGGCTCGTCCGAGTCGCTCGTCGAGGTGGTAGTTGAGCTGCTCCGTCGAGCGGTCTGTGGGGCGCCAGTAGTCGTAGATCGCCTCGCCGATGCGCTCGGCCAGCGCGGCCCAGGTGCCGCCCCCCCGCGGGCAGGAGAGCCACGCGTTGAACTGCACTCGCAGCGGCGTGGGCGGCGGGGCTCCAGTCGCCGCGACGGCCCCCCGGTTCTTGACGAGCTGCTCATTGAGCAGGCGGAGGTAGGTCGACTTCCCGGTCCCCCAGCCGCCCTCAATACCGACGATGACCGCGCCGCTCAGCTGAAGACTCATGGCGTCGTCGAGCTCGCGCGCGAGGATGTCCACCGAGCGGGTGAACTCGAAGAGATCCGCCTCCGCGGTGTCTATGCGATCGGAGCGCCAGCTGGGGGTCGTCATGGCTTCACTTGTAGTGTTTGTCGGCGAGCGGGAGCTCAGGGAGCAGTCTGACATCATCCAGCCCCTGGATCGCCAGGATCGCGAGTCCAAGATGCCGCTTGTCAATCAGGGCGTTCGGCTTGACGCGGAAACATCGCCAGCGGAGCGGCCAGTCAAGCGTCAACGTCACAGATTCTGGGAGCGGTAGGGTGTCCACGGGGTTCTTCAGTGTGACACGGAAGCCGCCGGGCGAGATGTCCTTCAGGTAGACATCGGCGACCTCTTTCACCTTGTCGAGAGACCAGGACAGCTTGCCGGTGAAGACGGCCGGCAGCTCAAAGCGCGGCAGCGAGCGCCCTCGGCGGAAGGCGCGCCACACCTGCCCGGCTCGGATACGCATGGCGAGGCCGGAGAGCGCGGCCAGCACTGCGGTCTGGCTCCGCTGTAGATCGCTCCTGGGGCCACGTCCGAGGGCAAACAAGCGCCCTCTTGGATCGGCGTAGATTCCGTGGACTCGTTCTGAGCGCCAGCGAGGTTCCGGGCCGTCGGGCACGGGCTGGCTGGTGCCGAGGAAGGTGAGATCGTCCGGGTTGCGATAGACGACCCGGTCGTCGGCGGTTGTCCTTCGGATCGTCATGAAGTGGCGGGTGAAGGCCATGAGGATGGAGCGAGCCCACAAGAAGGTCTCTGGCAGCGGGTGCCCCTGAGCATCGACCAGTCCCCAGGGAGCCTGTGGTCCAGAGCCGTCCTTCTCGAAGAGCGCCTCTGAGAGCGTCGCTTCATCGGCCAGCAGCTCCGCGCTGTCCCGGGCCGCGGCCTCCAGATCCCGCTCAAGGGCCGCGACACGCTCCATCAGAGCGTCGTGGGTCCGCAGATACTCAGTGACGCTGCGCATCAGGATGGGGAGCCCGCGCTCATCCGGCTCCTGATTGCTGGCGTGGGCCAGGAAGCCTTCTCGCAGCGCCTCCGGTTCAGAGGCGCTGAGCGCGATCAGCAAAGGGGTGAGGTGCTCCTCGATGATGAGCGTAATGAGGACCGCGGGTGGAACCTCGACTCTCTTGGCCAGCCAGCCACATTCCTCGGGACGATCACGGGCTCGGCACATCGCTGTCCAGACCTCGCTGGACCACCAGCCTCGGTGCTCGGTGACCCAGGTGAAGGCGCCGCCGGTCTCGGAGAGCTTGTCGAGCTGGAGCAGGATCCGGCGCGCGATGAGCTGGAGCTGATCGGCCCCGGTCATCGAGAGGTCGGAGAGATCATCCGTGATGTTCTCGGCGGTCTTCAGGCCGCGCTGTATCTCGAGGTGCAGCAGCGCCGTCGCCCAGCATTCCAGGACACACATGGGGGTGACGCGCCGATTATCTGTGCGGACTCCCATCGCGAAGTTTGTGAGGAACTGTGTCTCGAAGATCGCCCAGTCCCGGTTACAGCCGAGGCGTCGCCAGATGAGGTGCGCGAAGATATCGCTCAACAGGCCGTGGACCAGTCTGTGCTCGACCCTCCGGTCTCTGCGCGGCTGCATCCGTTGGAGGCCGTAACAAATCGCGCGTGATGCCTCGTGGCGCATGTCGTAGAGGGTAAAACCTGTCTTTGTATTGGTCTCGACACCCTCCATGTCGATGTGTCGGTTGTGTAGCTCACTGTGCTCGATAAAGTGGCCCAGCTCGTGCATGAGGAGTGTGAGGACCAGCGGATTGGTCGCTGCCATGACGTTCATCCGCACACAGCAGACGCTGCTGATGTTTCGCGCGGCGAACATCTCGTCAGGGCCAAAGACGACCAGGATCTGTCTCCAATCATATGGGTTCCCGATACAGACGCGATCGTCATCCCTGTGAGGATGCTCGACGTCGGCGGGCGCGCAGAGCCCCATGATCGCGCGCGTGAGCCCGCCGACCATCCCCACGAGCTGGTTGACTCCGAAGGGGATCTCAGCCTCCAGCGGGAGGCCGCCGCCGATCGTGGGGGTGTACTGGACCCGCTGCAGGTACGCCTGCTGACCGTACTTCAACCACTCTCGCAGATCGCTGGCGAGTCGTGCCTGCTCGCTGAGGCCCAGGTGGATGCCCTCGATGATCTCCGTTCGCATCAGCCACACCAGCTCGGACAGATCCAGCATCGCGCCGAATGTGTCCCGGTGAGATGAGCAGTGGCGAACGATCCCCTGCCACTCCAGCACGGCTGAGGTCTCTCCGACCCCCAGCCCGATTCGACCCAGCAGCGTGCGCTCGTACGCCTGGATATCTGGCGGCGGTGACGAGCGCAGCAGCGCCAGCCCGCTGGGCCCCCAGCGCTTGGGGGTCGGGCTCTCGGCGGGGCGAGATCGCATCGGGGGCTTCGGGAGCTCGCTGAAGTCCAGCGCGGTTGTGACATCGAGGAGGTGCGACGCCACCCGAACTGAGACCCGTAGATAGAGGCTGACGGATGAGATCCGAAGCATCGCGGCGGCGGGATCCTCTTCGATGAAGTCGACCAGGCGCAGGGCAATGCGCACCAACTCACCCTCGGTCGAGGAGAAGACATCCGCTGGCCCGCGCTTCCAGAGGAGCCCCGCGATGCGCTCCGCTTCCTCCGCGCACGCTGTCCAGTGGCCGGGCTTGGCGTGCAGCAGGATGACCGCGACGACACGACGTCTCGGCGTAGTCGGGCTGCTCCCCCAGTCCTTCTCGACGCCCATGCAGGTCGCCTTCAGCTCGTCCTCTTGCGTGGGTGAGTCCCTGCGGCGCTGAGCTAGCGCTTTGCCCGTGAGGAAGCGCATCTGGCGCATGTGATAGAGCGGGCTGTTCAGGCGCCTGGGGCGGGTGGAGGCTGGGAAGCCGAGGTGGTAACGGCAGGTGACGAGGAGGTGCGCGGTCCGTGCATGTTCCAAGACGGTGGTCTCGCTGCTCTCCTCGATGTTGGCCCAGCGGCCGCAGGTCCAGCGGCGAAGAAGATCAAGAGAGGGGAACGGGACTCTGAGCGCTGCGTTGTCCTCGCTGTCATATCGTACGAGCTCCTTCAGCTCGGCGCCGGCTGCCTCAGAGCTCATCAGCTCGTTCAGTGTGGCGCTCTCAATGATGGTCATGAAGCGGATGACCTTCGCGGGATCATCATCCAGAACGAGGACACAGACATCCGCCCAGGAGGAGCATGGAAACACGAGACAGTTCAAGTCGAGGTCTGTCTCGCCAGCCTTCTCCAGGATCCAGACACGAAGCGCTCGGAAGAGCGCTCTGCCGCAGGTCGTGAGGAAGTGCTCACCCAGCTTCAGGCATCCCAACGCCAGGGTGCCGTCGTTGGGGGGGGCTGTGTCGGAGAAGATGCTCCGCAGGACGTTCTGTTCACGCACCTCCAGCCGCTTGTAGATCGGTCCAAAGACATACTCCTGCGCAGCGGCACCTGAGTGTCCGGCGACCTCCTGCACATGACTCATGTCATCCGCGAGGTAGAACACTCCAAGATCATAGTTGCCCCACATTCTGATGACGCAGGGGTTGTAGAACTGTAGTGGTTGATCTTCAAGGAGCGAGCAGCGGAGGATATCGTCGTCGTGCCCATCAGCGCGGTCGAGGCGCTCGCCGTAACGCTCTACGCTGTTCAACACAGCCCGGCTGACGTCGGCGTCTTGATCCGGTCGCTGGCGGGTGAGCGCTACCACCAGGATTGTGTCTGAAAATCCAGGACGCAGCTTGTCCGCTGTCTCTTGTGGGGGCATGAGCCGCCTGCCGTGATGTATTTGAACTTTCAGTTACAAGTGCAGGTAACTCTATCGCAAAGCGAGCGCGCCCAGGGCCACTGCTACGGAGTGAGCACGCTGTCGCTCACGATCTGAGAGGTGTTGCCGGACTTGTCGGTGACGCGGGCGGCGAAGGTGTAGGCGCTCTCAACGTCCAGGTGCGGTCCCACCTGGACGTAGATGATGTTGCGGGAGGTGTCGTTGCCGCAGCCCTCCGAGACCTCGCCGCCGCCGATGGTGCTGTTGGGAGCCGCGCCCGTGTCGGGGCCGCCGGCGTCGTCGCGCTCCCACCAGACCTCGAGGACCGTCCCGCTGCCCATGTCGCCGTCGTCGTCGGTGAACTCGGCGTAGATCTCGATCGCCGGGTAGAGGTAGCCGCCGAAGTTGTGCTCATCGATGGGGGTCAGCGCGAAGTAGGAGCTGATCGGCGTGCCGTCGCCGCAGGTATCCGGGGTCTCGGGATCACAGTCGTCGTCCCGGTTGTTGAAGCCGATCTCCTCCGCGCCGGGGTACACGTCCGCGCCGAGGATCGCGTTGTCGTAGCAGTCGCCGTCCCGATCGGCGTAGCCCTCCTCGACCTCGCAGCCCCCGATGTACGGGTCGCCGTCGCCGTAGCCGTCGTTGTCCGTGTCGAGCCAGACAGTGGGCGCGTCCAGGGCGTCCTCGTCCACGCGCAGGTCGCAGTCCTCGTCGCGGCCGTCGCAGGTCTCATCGGCGCCGGTGAAGACGACCGGGTCCGCGTCGTCGCAGTCCTCGCCGTACTCGGAGTAGGGGGCCTGGCCGTCGCCGTCCGCGTCGAGGAGAGCAGCGCCGGAGTCCGCGTCGGGCTTTCCGCAGGCCAGCAGGAGGAGGAGGAGCATGCGGCAGCGTAGCCGCTACCGTCGGCGCTCGCTCCTCTTCCCGCGAGCGGCAGCGGTGTGACGTCATCGCGTGTGGGTCAGGAGCCAGTCAGCCTGGCGGGTCGCCCAGCCGTCGAGCCGGGTGTGCCCCTCGTCGTGCAGGCAGAGGCGCAGCTCGCCGTCCTGACAGTCGGTCCAGGTCTCGCAGGTCAGCGGACCGTCCGAGGAGGTCTCCGTGGCCTCGCCGCACTGGAGCATGTCGGTCCAGATGGTGAAGTTGTCCTCCATGGGGGACTGGCCGGACTCGCAGCTGCCGTCGTCGGCCTCCCGGAAGCAGCGCCCGTCCAGCGGCCAGGTGCCGTCGGCGGTGCCGTGCGTGTGGGAGATGGGCACGGGCGGGCCGCCGCAGAGCTCGGGGGCGGGGAACCAGAAGCCGCCGGACATCGGGGCCAGCGCGGCGTAGCGCTCGCCGTAGTCGCAGCCGAGCGCGGCGACCATGTTGCCGCCGACGGAGAAGCCGGTCGCGTACTCGCGGCCGGCGTCGATGGGCCAGCGCGACTCGGCGTCGGCCCAGATGGCCTCGGTGAAGGCGAGGTCATCGCGGCCGGTGCTGAAGCGATCATCGGAGCGGAAGAAGCCCGCCTCGCTCTCGGGCAGCAGCAGGAGCACGCCGGCGTCATTGAAGCCCGTGACGACGTCCTCGTTGTTGTAGTACTGCGCCGCGGAGCCGCCCGCGCCGTGGAAGTGCATCGAGGCGGGCAGCGCGGCCTCGCCGTCCCAGCCTGTCGGCACCAGGGCGTAGTAGACGCCGTCATCGAGGGTGATCTCCCGGGCCTCGGGGAGATCATTGGCGCAGGCGAGGAGGGCGAGGGCGATCATGGCATCCATGATGCTCTGGCGCCGGGTTGGTCGCGAGCCCTATCCGATTCGGACGACGGGCCCGGCGACCGGTCCGGAGAGCCGCTGACCGCTCGTCAGATCGATGGCCTCTCCCTCGCTGGAGCCCCAGAGCAGCAGCGTGCCCTCGCGCCCGCCGGACTCGGAGGCGATGTGGTAGCCGCCCTCGACCTCGGAGACCGAGCAGGCGCCGGGGAAGAGCCGGCCGAGGTGCCGCAGCGTGTGGAAGCCGGCCCGGGGATCCGAGCGCCGGTCCAGCAGGCCGTGGCGGGGGTAGTAGCCCCGATCGTGGTCCACGAAGGTGTCGAGGATCACCCGGGCTGACGGGTGCGCCTTCGCCGCGGCGAAGGCCGCCGCCACCAGGCGCGCGCCGGCGGTGTCGTCCTCGAAGACCGTGCCCTCGTTCAGCCGGGGCAGCCACACCTGGACGACCGCCCGATCGCCGACGGCGGACACGGCCTCCGTCACCCCGGTCCAGGGATCGGACTGCGCCTTGAACACGAGCCCGGCCGCCGCGTCGCGCTTCAGCAGCGCCGCCAGCTCGGGATCGCCGGGCTCGAAGCCCGGGGCCGGGAAGTGCGAGAAGTACACCCCCTCGGAGGCGCCGGTGCCGCGCTGGCCCACGACCGAGAGCCACACAGGCAGGCCCTCTGGAGCCCCGGCCAGCGCCCCCGCGTCCAGCGGGCGGGGCAGGATCACCTCGACGGCCTCCAGCAGGTGACGGTGTCGGGAGAGCAGCGCCCAGATCGCGGCGTCCGGCGCCCCGACGACGAACGGGACGGCGCGCTGGCCGCGGGTTCGCAGGGCCTCCAGCCGCGCGCGGGTGGTGTCCCGTAGCAGATCCTCCAGCGGCAGGCGCAGGGTGCCGACGCCCAGGTCCCAGGTCGCTTGCAGCACGAGATCGTTGCGGGCTTCCTTGCGTCGGAAGGGGTCCAGGTTGTCCGCCGGGATGACGTGGGGGCGATCCCAGGCGTGGCGCAGCGTCACCCCGATGGGCAGCGCCGGCTGCGGCGCCGTGCCCGGTGTCAGGGCGGGCGCCGGCGTCACGGCGGCGGTGGCGCCTTCGGTGCGGACCGACTCCAGCTGGTAGCCGCTGGCCTCGACGTGGACGAAGAAGAAGCCCAGCCGCCCGGCGGCGTCCCGGCCGTACTCCGCGTCCGACGGCGCGACCGCCGCCAGCTCCGCGTATCCGGGGCGCACGAAGGAGGTCGCCGGGGCGATGTAGAGATCGGTGGGGCCGAAGCGGTTGTAGAAGAAGTGGTGCACGTGGCCCGCGAAGAGCGCCTCCACCCCCGCCCGCGCCAGCATGGCGAGCAGCCGCCCCCGGGCCGGCTCGGCCAGGTTGTCGTAGTGCTCCGGCTCATCGGGCTCGTAGAGGAAGGGGGGGTAGTGGATGAAGGCGAAGGTGCGCGCGGGGCGGTCCGGCGCGCTCAGCTGCGCCTCCAGCCAGGCCCACTGCTCGGCCTCGATGTCCATGCCGGAGTTCAGCACCGGCGCGTCGATCAGGATGAAGCGGCAGCCCTTGTGATCGAAGACCCGGTAGGGCGCCCCCCAGTAGCTGGAGAAGACCGCGTGCTTGTCGACGGCGACTGACGGGGCCGGCGCCCACGGGTGGGGCTTGTCGCCGACGTCGTGGTTGCCAGGGACCACGTGGAAGGGGGCGGAGATGCCGTCGTAGGTGTCCCGGGCGATGTCCAGGGCCTCCCGGTGGGCGGCGATGCCCGGGACCGGGTGGGGCACGTCGCCCAGGTGGATCACGAAGTCCGGTGCCCCCGCCTCCAGCGCCGCGACGACCGCGCGGTTGCGGTCGTTGTGACTGGCGTCAGAGCGGAAGGCGCTCTGGGTCAGCGGGCCCGCTGGGTGGAAGTGGGAGTCGGCGATGACGGCGAAGGTGAAGCGCTCAGACATGCGAGCGGATTAACCCGTGGCCCCCTGAGCGCGTAAGGCGAGCAGGTCGACCGCGGCGGCCCGGGTCGAGCGCGCCGAGCCCTCCGGCAGGGCGTCGAGCGTGCACCAGCGGGCCTCCGCGATCTCCACGCCGTCGATCTCGGGCTCGCCGTGGACCCCGCCCTGGTAGATGGCGATGTGATCGCTCATGCCCCACTTGAAGAAGGGGTAGATGCCGAGGAGGGTCAGCGGCGCCAGCGGACGGAGGCCGACCTCCTCCTCCAGCTCCCGTGCGCCCACCTGCGGCAGCGTCTCCCCCGCGTCCGCCGAGCCGCCTGGGAAGAACCAGCCGGCGGTGTAGGTGTGCCGCACCAGCAGGACCTCGCCGCGCTCATTGAAGACGGCCACCCGGACCCCGATGCGGACCGGCCGCCGCACCCGCCAGTACAGGGTGCGCAGGCGGTGAGCCACGACGTAAGCGTACTTCTTCATGGCGCGTCCCTCACAGCGGGCTCACCCGCTTCTTGAGCGGGACGTCATGATCCAGCTTCAGCGGCGGGTTCTCGATGCGATCGGCGAAGAGGAGCTGGGCCACGTTCACCTTGGCGCGGCGCGGATCCAGCGCGCGGACGATGGTGCGCAGCCAGGCCTTGCGGCGGACGTGGCGCTCGCCGAGATCCGCGGTGATGGGCTGGGGGATGGTGAAGCCGTCTTCGTCGGAGATGAGCACCACGCGGGGCCGCTTCAGCGGCCGGGAGCCCGCGCCGGGGCCGAGCACGATGGCCCACTCCCCGGAGTCCAGCTCCACCAGCGAGCCCGGCGGGTAGCGGCCGACCAGCCGCCGCAGGATGAAGACGATGTCCGGATCGAGCTGGTTGCCGCTCAGACGCCGCACCAGCTTCACGGACTGATCCGGGGTGTAGGGCTCCCGGTGGGGCCGCGGGGTGCAGAGGGCGTCGAAGACGTCGGCGACCGAGATGATGCGGGAGAAGAGGTGGGCCGTGTGGTGGGTGGCGAAGGGATAGCCCCGGCCGCTGCCGTCCCAGTGGAGGTGGTGCTCGGCGCTGACCACCGCGCGATCGAGGGCGGTCGTGTTGAAGCCGTAGTGCATGAGCTGGTGCTTCATGCCGAGCAGCGGGTGCCGCTCCAGCTCGTCCCGCTCCTCGACGTCCAGCGGCCGCGCCACCTCGAACAGCGACTGGTCGACGAGCGACTCGCCGACGTTGTGGCCGAGCGCGGACATCCCGAGCCGCATCAGCTCCCGCCTGGACAGGCCGATGATGCGGCCCATGGCGATTGAGAAGATGGCGACGGCCAGGGAGTGAGCGCTCGGCGGCAGCTTGGGATCGCGGATCGCCGTCAGCGCCAGCAGCTCCTCGGGATCGTCCTCGGAGAGCTGGACGAGGTTCTGGACCAGGGTGCGCTGGCGGCGGCGCATGTAGAGGTCGAGGCGCTTCAGATCGTCGCGGCCGATGGTGAGCATACCCTCGCGGAAGATCTCCGCGGCCTGGGCGCGCTGGGTGGCCCGGCCCGCGCGAGCCTGGTCCGCCTCGGTCGGCATGGGCAGGATCTCGGCCCCGGCGAGGCCCGCGCCGATCACCTCCTCGGCGGGCTTGTCCTTGTCGACGCCCACAAAGCGGGAGAGCTGGATCAGGGTGTCGGGGGTGATGTTGGCGTCGAGGGTCAGGCCCCGGGCGCGCAGCTCCTTCAGGCGGCGGGTGAGCTGGATGCCCGCCTCCCAGGCGCGCTGGGAGGCGCGGACCCACACGCCGTTGACGAAGGTGTGCCCCTCGGCGAAGACCAGGGTGGCCTCGCCGCCGGCCTGGAGCGCGGCGACGTCCTGAGACAGGCGCTCCAGCGCCTCCTTGACCGCGGTGTTGTTGGCGTCGTGGATCTGGAGGAGGCGCCCGAGGGTGTCGAGGTGGACGAGGAAGTCCCGGGCCTTGCGGGCGATCTCCCGCCGGCGGCGACGATCCTCCTGGTAGGCGAGGCCCGGATCGAGGGCGGCCTCGGCGGAGGGCGGGGGCGGCTCAGCGTCTGGCGGCCCCGCGGCGTCTGGCGGCCTCTCAGCGCCCAGGGGTTCGGGCGCGCCCAGGGGCTCAGGCAAGCCCAGGGGCTCAGGCAAGCCCAGGGGCTCCGCGGCGGGCTCCGGAGGTGTCTCCACGCCGAGGGGGGCGGGCTCACCGGGGAAGCCGGGGGGCTCGGGAGGCTGGGTACTCACCGGCCACCTCGCAGGGTCTTCAGGGCCGCGCGGCAGGCGCTGCGGCGGGCGGGGCTCAGGGTGGCCGCGCCGTGGTCCAGCACGTCGATGGCGGCCTGGCTGCCCACCGCGACCAGCCCCGCGACCGCGGCCGTCATGTTCTCGTGGACGGGGTTGTTGCCGAACACCGGCAGGCGGCGCTTCACCACCTCCTCCAGGGTGCGCACGGCGCGCTCACCGCCGAGGCGTCCGAGGGCCACGCAGAGCGACTCCTTGACGCCGGGGTCGCGCTTGCTGAAGGCCTTCTCCTGGATGCGGCCGCGCAGCCAGTGCGGGGTGTCGGCGTCCGGGTGGGCGGCGAGGGCCTGGATGGCGGCCTCGCGCACCAGCGGGTGTCTGTCGATGAGCCTGTCCACCACGAGCTGGCGGTCCTCCGAGGGCAGCCCGCTGGCGTACCAGCCGAGCGTCGCCTGGCGGACGGGCCAGCCCGGGTGCTGCAGCAGCGAGCGACGCAGGCTGTCTTGATCGCTGCCCGCCGCCGCGAGCATCTGCACCGCCCGGGCGAGGCGCTCGTACTGCATGTCGCTGCCGTCCTCGACCCAGCGCTCTACCCGGTGGACCGTGAGGTGACCGATCTTCCACATCAGCCACTGGGAGCGCTCCGGGGGCTCCTCGGAGGCCCAGGCGAGGAAGGCGGCGAAGTCGGCGTCGTCCAGCCGCTCCAGCAGATCCTTGAGGTCCGCCTCCGGCAGGGTGCTGGCGGGCTCGAGGTCGACCAGCATGCGCGCGACGCGCATGGGCTTGAAGGCCCGACGGACGCAGCGCTCCAGGGTCTGGATCCGCCCCTCGTCGAAGGTGGGCGGCATCTCCAGCATCTCTTCGCCGCGATCCACGAGCCGCAGCAGCGCCACCGGCATCTTGCGCTGGTAGATCTCGTCGACGCCGCGATCGACGAGCTGGAAGGCCTCGTCAGCGGGCAGATCCTGGAAGCCCTCGGTGCCCACCCGCAGGAGGAGCATCAGCTGATCCACCAGCAGCGCGCCCGCGTCGTCCTCGTCCAGCTCGGACTTCAGGCGCGCGGCGATGATCTGCTGCTCTTCGTCGCCGTCGAGCTCCTCGAACTCGTCGTCTTCCCCGTCGGGGTCGTCGAGATCGGCCAGATCGTCGGCGATGCCCTGGACCTCGGCGCCGTCAACCGCCCTGTGCACCGCGTCCTCGCTGATCTCCCGGACCTGCCGCCGCTCCGTGGAGGGCTCCGCGCCGCCGAGGAGCTCCTGCATCAGCGCGTCGTGCTTGTTCTCCAGCAGGTTGTCCACGTCGCCGGAGAGGGCCTCGGCCTCTCGAAGCGAGCGCACCGCCCGGTAGGTCACCCCCTCCAGGCGGGACTGCCAGAGCAGGTGATCGAGGGTCTCCTCCTCGTACTCGGGCAGGGACAGGTTCATGCCCAGGATGCCCAGCAGGCGCCCCAGCTCCGGGGCCGTCAGGTTCTGCTCCAGGATCAGGGTCGAGATGCCCTCCCGGTGGATGTGGCGGCCGAGCCCCTCCTTGGACTCCGTCTCGCTGGAGAGCCGCCACTGACCCCAGCTCAGGCCCTCCATGTCCGCGCGCAGCTCGACCTCGCCCCGGGAGAGGAGGAGCGGCGACAGCTCGGCGAAGGTCGCGTCTACGGCGGTCGCTGTCTCCGGGTGATCGAGGCCGTACAGGCGAGCATTTCTGAGCGCCGCCTGCGCCTTCTGAATCACCTGAGCCAGCCCCTCGACCTCTGGCGGAAGCTCCTCGTTCATGGCGGCGGACGCTCCAGGACGCGCGCTACGTACTTGGCGAAGTGGGCGTCCAGCAGCCGGATGCCCGCCTCGTAGGTGAAGTCGTTGACGTCCTCCAGCAGCTCCAGCGCCGAGGTGTAGCGCTCGCCCGGATCGACGGCGAGGCACCGCATCAGGATGTCCTCCAGCTCCTCGGGGATGGAGAGGTCGCGCTCGAAGAGGGACGCGGGCTGGAAGCGGGCGACCTCGGCGCAGACCTCCCGCATGCTGCTCCTGCGGCTGAACAGGGGCTTCATCATGAGCATCTCGTAGAAGGTCACCCCCAGCGCGAACAGATCCGACTGCACGCTGGCGGCGCCGCCGTGCAGCAGCTCCGGGGCGAAGTAGTGCACCTTGCCCACGGCTCGGGGGGTGGTCCCGCTGGCGGCGGACCAGGCGACGCCGAAGTCGCTGAGCTTGACCGCGCCCTCCCGGGAGATGAGCAGGTTCTCGGGGGAGATGTCCCGGTGCACGAGCCGCAGCTCGTTGCCCTCCAGATCCTTCATGGTGTGGGCGTAGTGGAGCCCCTGGGCGGACGCCCGGAGGATGTAGAGGGCGTGCTTCATGGGCAGGTGCGCCCCGAAGGTCCTCAGCCGGCGGATCAGATCACGGAGATCGACCCCGTCGACCCACTCCATGGCCATGTAGAGCCGGTCCTCGAACTGCCCGACGTCGAAGATGGTCACCACGTTGGGGTGGCGAAGGAGGGAGCTGGTGCGCGCTTCCTGGAGGAAGTGGGAGCGGTAGGCGAGCTCCGTCTCTCGCTCGGGGAGGATGATCTTGAGCGCGCAGCGAACCCCCACGCCGGCGTCGCCGCCGCGCTCGGCGAGCCAGACCTCACCCATGCCGCCGCGGCCGATGGGGCTCAGCAGGGTGTAGCCGGGGATGTCGACGGAGGTGTCTCCCCAGCCCGCCGAGCTGGGCGTGCCGCCGGCGGTCAGCTGAGGGCGCGTCGAGAAGGTCGGCTCGCGGCGGCTCACCGAGGCGGCCGGACGCTCCGGCTGCTGTGCCTTCATGGGCTCGCCGGGATCGGTCGGGGCGTCGGCGAACTCGTCGCTTGGATCGGAGTCGGAGTCTGTGAACCAGGTCTTGGACATCGGATCCTAAGGATACTCCGCTCAGCGGCCTTCTTGAAGTGATGGGCCAGTCGGCAGCTTGGACCTGGCCAGCTCCAGGTACTCCCGCGAGCGCTGGTGGTGCGTCGATTCCGTGTCGGGCTCCAGCTCAAGGACAGTCTGAAACGCGGTTATCGCGAGGTTGTATTGTTGGGAGTCGTAGTAGGAGATGCCTCTGCTGAAGGCTTCATCCCGATCCGACTTAATCTGCGCGTCCAGTCGCTCCAGTCGCGAGAGGCACAGCTCGCAGTCGGGGTTCAGCTGGATGGTCATCTGGTAGTGGACGAGCGCGGGGCGCCACGAGCCCATCTCGTAGTGCCGTCCGGCGATCTCATAGAGCTCCTCCCAGCTGCTGCCCTCGGGGGGCGCGGGCAGGGTCGCCGCGTGCCGCGCCTGCGCCGCCGCGGTGATCGTCTCGTCTTCAGGCGGCGCGGCGCTGTTGAGGGTCATCTCCTCGAGGGTGTCCGCGATCTCGGAGCGCGCGGGAGGTGGGGGCGGAGGCGGTTCGCCGCAGCCAGCGAGGCACAGCCAGATCGCGAGCATCATCGCTCCTCCGGGTCGCCGAGAGCATACCGGTTTCGGCGGGTGCTAACCTGATGAGGTGTCGAGCAGCGGCCAACCACAGCGGACCTGGATCACGCGCCTTCGGCACGCCCCGTTTCCGTGGGACGCGCGCCCGGAGCGCGCCACCAGCGGGGAGCGCTACCCGCCGGAGACCTACGCCTGCGACGAGGTGCTGCTCCACCTGAGCCCCGAGCTGGCCGGGGCGGACGCGCGGGGGCCGCTGGCGGTTGTGGTCTGGCTGCACGGTCAGCAGGCGACGCTGCGCGGGCGGGTGCTGGAGGGCGCGCGTGTCCCCGATCAGATCGACGGGGTCGGGGCGCCGCTGGCGCTGGTGGCGCCGCAGCTCGCGCTGAACGCCCGGGACTCCTGCCCCGGCAAGCTGGAGGAGCCCGGGGGGCTGGCGAGGCTGCTGGATGAGGCCGCCGTGCTCTTCGCGCGCGGCGGCGATCCGGAGCCCTTCCGTGGCGCGCCGGTGGTGCTCGCGGCCTTCAGCGGCGGATACCGCGCGGCGGCGGCCTGCCTGGCGCGCGGCGGCCGTCCCGTGAGCGCGGTGCTGCTCATGGACGCCCTCTACGCGCGCCTGGATGACTTCGTCCAGTGGCGGATCCGAGAGCCTGCCGGGGCGCTCGTCACCCTCTACGGCGCGTCGACGGAGGCCAACACGCTGGCGCTGGAGGCGTCGCTGGCGGCCGCGGGGGTGCCCGCGGGCGCGGCGCTGTCGCCGCGCGTCAGGCCCGGTGACGTGCGGCTGATCCGTGTTTATACAGAGCACATGGCGATCCCCAGCGCGGGGCCGCCCGCGTCGCCGCTGACAGCGGTGCTGCGGGATCTCCTGGAGGTGACAGATGTTGCTGTTGGCGCTGCTCGCGTGTGACCCGACCGAGCCCGTCACGCTCCCCGACGAGGTGGAGATTCAGCAGTTCCACGCGGACGCCGCCGGAGGCTACGACGACTTCGGCGAGGGGGCGGCCTTTGGCTACGCCGTCGATGAGGGAGCCGGCCGCTTGCTGGTGGTCGGGTTCCGCCTGGAGCTGCCGCTCTACGAGGCCGCATTTGAGGCGGGGGAGCCGCTGGAGGCGGCCCTCGGCTGGCCGCTCGACGACGCACCGGGCGTGCTGGCGGACGATCTGGAGCGCTGGCCCGCGCTGATGAGCGCGGCGGCCTCCCCGGAGGCGCTTCGTCGCATGTCGGGAGACTTCGTCGCGGCGATCCTCGAGGGGGATCTCGCCAGCGGCGAGATCGACGCGATCTATGTGGCGGGGGAGGGGACCGTGATCCTGACCCGCGAGGATGAGCCCCGGGACGAGGTGAAGGGGGAGCTTGTCTTCTCGCCGGTGAGCGGGCTGGGCGACGGGGCCTCGCTGCTCGAAGAGGACCGGATCGGGCTGCGCTTCCCGACGTTTTCGTGGCTGACGGGCGAGCAGCCTTGAGGTCATCCGTTCCGAGCGGACCCGGTGATCGGGCTGTGGCAGGGGATCGCGGCTGTGGCAGGGGATCTCTGAAGATCCAAAAACCTCGAAGACGCGATCTCCCTGACTGAAATCCCGCGCTGAGGGCGCAGTTTTTTTGGGGAGCTGAAGCGAGGGCTCGGGCGGTGGAAACTTCCAAGAACCGTGCCAGCAGTTAAGTGCCTAAAATAAATAAATAAAGTCATTAGTGACTTCATGGTGAGTTACGGTCTGCGTCTCGGCGCGAAAGCCCTACGATCCCCTACCTGCCAGTCTTATCGGTGAATCTGTCCATTGCGCGTTGTTCACACCGTGCTACTCAGGCCACGCACCGTGGAACAGGTACCCGGGTATCCGCAAGAACCCGATTTAAACCCCCTGTTCCCTGTACCAACCAAAAATTAAGGAGTAGTGGCGTGAACAAGAAGGAGATGGCTGCCAAGCTGGCAAAGAAGTCCGGTCTGTCCCAGGCCAAGGCCCTCGAGGTCATCAACCACATCTTCTCTGCCAAGGATGGCGAGGGCATCATCGCGGTTGAGCTGGACGCTGGCCAGAAGGTCACGATTCCCGGCTTCGGTACCTTCGGCACCAAGCACCGCGCTGCCCGCACGGGTACCAACCCGGCCACCAAGCAGAAGATCGAGATCGCTGCGAAGAACTACGCGTACTTCAAGCCGGGCAAGACCCTGCGTGAGCGCGTCGAGAAGTAAACACCCCTCGGTGTATACCGACTGGCCGCTACCGGTTCTCCGGTAGCGGCCAGTTTGTCTCTGGGGGCACGGACCGCGCTGGAGTCAGGCAGCCTGCGCTGCGGCGTGTTTTGTCCTCAAGGCCGAGTCGCGCGGTCCGTATAGCGCCCACCCTGCCGGGGGTCGGTGGCTCCGACATTCCCCCCTCCCAGAGCCTCAGACCCCTGGCGGGCCATACCTCTTCGCTCAGCTCCCCCGAACACTACGGGCAGGGCCAGAAGCCAAGACTGACCGCGTTGTTCAGCTCGTCGCACTCCTCGACGCCGCCGCCGGCGTCGATGACCAGATGCAGCGCCCCGGTCCATGCTGAGCGCCGCACGCTGAAGACCGCGCTCCAGGTGCCTCCGCCCGCTTCGAGCCAGGGGATGAGCTCCCCCTCGACCTCGGGGCCGTCAGCGCCGCCGCTCCGGAGGCTCACGGTCACACTCTCAGCCGGGACGAGCCCGGCGTTCTCGACGGAGACCGCGATCTCCACAACGTCCTGGGGGCACTCGTCCAGGCAGGTCTCGACCTCACCGTCCCGCAGATCCGGGAGCCAGTTGGCTGGTCCCAGCTCGGTGCCGCCCGCTCGGAAGTTGTTCCAGGTGAGCCAGTTCTCCGCGGGGTGCAGCGGCACGCCGCCGTCGTCTTCGATGTTGGTGATGTGGTAGGCGAACTGATTCCAGATCGGGCGGGCGGGGGCCCAGGAGCCGGTCTCGCTGCCGATCACGGTGATGCCGTTCCAGCCCTCCCACCACATGTCGTTGCTGCCGATGATGATCTCGGTCGCGCCGTCGCCGTCGACGTCCGCGATGACCGGGTACTCGTAGAGGGTGCCCGAGGCGTGGTTCTCGTCCTGCAGGACCACCGTCCCCGTGGCCCCGTCGTAGACGTAGAGGTTGTGCTCGTCGGCGTACACGACCTCCGCCCGCCCGTCGCCCTCAAAGTCGAACACGGAGCTGCCGGTGACCGAGCTGGAGTCATCCTCGGTGGGGTTGGACCAGATGACCGCCCCGTCGGTGTCGAACATGGTGTAGTAGGCGAAGCCGGCCACGCCCACCTCCGGCGCGCCGTCGCCGTCAAAGTCCGCGACCGTCGGCGCGCCGCCCCCGCCCCCGGGCAGTGAGGTCTCCCACAAGAGGGCGCCGTCGTTGCTCGCGACGCTCACCAGGCTGCCGCCAGAGCGCACCATGTCCGGGCGGCCGTCGCCGTCGAAGTCGCCGACCGCTGGGTAGCCGTCGCTGCGCCCGTCCGACCAGGCCGTCCCGCCGTCCAGCTCGTAGACCGTGCTGCCGGCGATGACCTCCAGCTGGCCGTCATCGTCCCAGTCGACCGCGAAGGACATGTAGGTGCTGCCGCCGGTGCCGCCGGTGCCGGTGATCACCGAGGCGCCGTCGAAGCTGATGATCTGCCGTCCGAAGATCACCTCGGCGAGCCCGTCGCCGTCCAGGTCGGCGATGGCCGGGTTGCCGTAGGCGTTGAGCTCGCTGCCCGCGGCCCACACCAGCGAGCCGTCCTCGCCGCCCACGCAGACCACCGCCGCGTCGACGCCCGCGACGCAGACCTCGACGAGCCCGTCTCCCTCCAGATCCCCCAGGGCCACGCCGCCGGCCCCGTAGAAGCGCTGCCCGCCGGCGTCCGTGATGGACCAGTGGACACCGCTCCCGTCGCCGCTGATGGCGGTCAGCGTGCCGGGGCTGCTGTAGGAGGCGCCCGGGTAGCTGGTGAAGAGGATGTCGGGGATCCCATCACCGGTGACGTCGCCGACCACCGGGGTCGACATGTTCTGCTCGTAGCCGGCGTGGGTGTCGTTGAGATCCCACCACCACTCGATGACCGGGTCGAAGACTCCCACCTCTGGCGGCCGCAGGCAGTCTTCGTTGATGACCACGGCGTAGTCCGCGCCAGGGCTCCAGACCTCGCAGCTGAGCACGTCATCCGGAGGGGCGTCGTCCGGTCGGGTCGTCGCGGGGCCGGTGTCTCCGACGGCGTCGGGGTTGGGCTGGAGCTTGTAGTCGGAGCAGGCGAGGGCGAGGAGGAGGAGCATCACCGCTGAGTATAGACAGGCCCGGGCTCAGCGCCGTGGGAACGACCGCGATTTCTTGTTTTGTATTAATTGCACAATTTTTCTTAAAAAGACCTTCCCGCTTGGTCTCACTGAGTCCCCACCTTCCACCAGCACGCGCCGCACGGCACACCAACTGCGAAGAGGCCCCGTTGAGGAACGCGACGTCCCCGCGTCACACGGGAGAGGGTGTTGCGACGTCAGATGCCTCGCCGCAAGGCGGTTCGCTCGTACTTCAGCGCTCCTGCGTCGCTGCTTCTGAAGCCCTCCCCCTGTCTTCTGGCAGCTTGCGCTGCGAGGGGGCGAGCCCCCTGTGACCCCCATTAATCCACCAGACCGCGCCGCATGGCGCGCGCCAACTGCGAAGAGGTCCCTTTGAGGAACGCGACGTCCCAGCGCCTCACACTAGAGGGTGTTGCGACGTCAGCTGCCTCGCCGCAAGGCGACATCAGGAGGCAAGACCAGCCCCCCGAAATCCACAGCGCCCTCACCTCCTCATCTTCAGTCAGAACGTGCCGTCAGGCGCGCGCCAACTGCGAAGAGGCCCCTGTGAGGAACGTGACGTCCCAGCGCCTCACACTAGAGGGTGTTGCGACGTCAGATGCCTCGCCGCAAGGCGACATCAGGAGGCAAGACCTTGCGAACACGTGGACGGTTTTCGACGGAGCCCAGGTGTTGTTGTTCCGG
>Ga0316204_10004699_pt1 | contig 24025 bp, 13 predicted proteins | sample 6monrhotite_MG_2_FD_205661 | JGI IMG/M metagenome (GOLD analysis project Ga0316204, IMG submission 205661) | Microbial mat bacterial communities from mineral coupon in-situ incubated in ocean water Damariscotta River, Maine, United States -... | ecosystem: Environmental > Aquatic > Marine >... | reverse complement strand
GCTGGACCGGCCCGGAAGTGGCTATTCAGCCCGCGATAGCGATGAGCAGGCGCGCATCCCTGAACAGGCGCGGATGATCGCCGAATTTCTGGCAGCGAAGGGTATCGAGAAGCCGCTGATCGTCGGCCACTCGCTGGGCGGTGCGGTCGCCCTGACCCTGGCGCTGAACCATCCGGATTCGATTTCCGGTATCGCCTTGATTGCGCCCCTGGCGGTGCTTCCCGAACAGGGTGCCAAGGCTTTTGACGCACTGAAGATCGCCAGCCCGCTCGTGCGGCGTCTGATCGGCGAGACCCTCGCGGTTCCGATGTCTATCCGCACCGGCGATGCCACGCTTCGCCTCGTCTTCGGCCCCAATGAAGCACCCGCCGATTTCCGCCTGCGCGGCGGTGGACTGCTCGGATTGCGTCCGCGTGCCTTCGTTACCGCCTCGACCGATTATGCCGCCGTCGAACTCGACATGCCGGCGCTGACGGCGCGCTTTGCGGAGATCAAAATGCCGGCCGGTGTCATCTATGGCGACAGCGACCGCATCCTCGATGCGAACACGAATCTCGACGCCTTGCGTTCAGGGATTGCGCACCTTGATGTCGAAGTCCTGCGCGGCATTGGTCACATGGTGCAGATCAACAGGCCCGACGAAACCGAAGCCTTCATCCGGCGGATGGCAGCGAAGAGTTTCGGCTAGCGCCCCCATTGGGCGTTCCAGCCGCGCTCATCAACATGCACGAAGGGGCCGTGCCAGGCATTGGGTGCATATTCGCCCAGTCCGCCGGCCAGGTCCGCGAAGTGCGGCTGATCGGCCAGGGATTCGATCAGGTCGAACAGGGCCGCCGCATCGCGCCGGTCCAGCTGCCCATCGCCATTGAGATCGTCCATCACCTCATCGCCATCGACATCGATATAAATGTCCGCGGCGCCGCCATAGATATGGCGTGAATTCTCGCCATTGCCGAGATCGGCATTATAGGCCGGGGTGCGAAAGCCGCTCATGACGGTGAAGCCGTCGGCGCGCCAGCCGCGGCCATTGGCCGCTTCCAATATGCGTTCCAGCTTGACCAGAAGCCGTTCGCTCAGGACGAGATATTGCGGGCCGTCGGTTTCCTGCTTGCACAGGAATTGATCGAGCCGGAAATGCGGCGAGACGGCAATTTCGCCCAGATCACTATCCACTTCGAGGAAGAATTCCGGGGCGCGGTAATTTTCATGGCCGCGATAGGGCTCGCTCGGATAATTGCCGAGGTGGTAGCCATTAATGCTGTCGCCATCTGCCGATCGCATCACGATCAGATTGAGGGTCATGACATGGCCCTCGCCGTCCTCGAGTCTGACCCGGGACAGGCCGGGCTGCATCGGCGCGGTCCAGTCGAGCACCGGCGATGCAGCGCGCATCACCTCATCATCGGTCCAGCTCAGAGGCCGGTCGGCCTGGATGCTGACCTGCTCGCCGGGTCGGGCGAAAATGGCGAAAGTCTCGTAATCGACGGTCAGATCGCCGCGTATCGTCAGCGAGAAGGGTAGATGACCTGGTGCGAATTCGGCGGCCAATGCGGCGGCGGCCGGTGGCGGCAGCTGGTCAATTGGGCTTGGTGCGGCGAGTTCGGCCGCATTCAGATTGCTGCTCAACAACAGGGTGGCGAGCAATGCGCTCCCGATAATGGCGTTCAAGGACGCTACTCCAAAGGCGGCGGTGGTGAATCCAGCGCGGCAATTAACACGGCATCCCTGTCATATACGTCGTTCACGAAGCGTACGCCAGTGTCTGAATCGAGCACCGCGGTCCAATACAGAATGTGGACCGGTATCGCCCGGGCCAGCGAAATGCGGGTTTCATCATTGCCGGCGGCAATTGCCTGCAGCCGCGCCGGGGTCATGTTCGGGCTTTCTGCCGCGACCCATTCGGCCAGGGCGAGCGGGTCGCGCACGCGCACGCAGCCGGAGGAGAAATCGCGCCGTGTCTGGGCAAACAGGCCGCGCGTCGGCGTGTCGTGCAGATAGACATTATGCGGGTTGGGAAACATGAACTTGACCTCGCCAAGCGCATTGAGCGGCCCGGGCGATTGACGCAAGCGATAGGGAAAATTCGACGCCGGTATCGTGGCCCAGTCAATCGTCGACGGATCGACGAGGGCGCCGGAGCGGTCGATGACCTGGAAGCCCAGACGCGTGACGGCGTCCGGATCGGCGCGAAAGGCCGGCAGCTTGTCGCGCGCCGCCAGGCTGGGCGGGGTTTCCCACCAGGGATTGATCACGAAATAGGTCATGCTGGCCGAAAATACCGGCGTGCGCCGATACAGACGCCCGACGATGACGTCGTGCGTGCGTTCGACCACACCGTCATTGCGGGCCTCCAGCGAGTAATCGGCAATATTGACGCGGATATGCCGGCGGCCGAGATCCTCGGGCAGCCAGCGCCAGCGCTCCAGATTGGCCCGGATCTGCACCACACGCGCCTGCGCGCTTGTATTGAGCTGCACCAGGGTTGCGGCGCCGACAATACCGTCGGGATCGAGACTGGCGCGGTGCTGGAACACGCGGACCGCGGCATCGAGCGCCGGGTCGAATAATTCCGGATCGGCTGCCGGTGTTGCCGGATCGGTTGCGGCGAGCTGCGGCGCAATGTCGCCGGTCGCTTCCAGCCGGGCCCTGATCTGGGCGACGCGTGGGCCGCGATCACCGGGGCGCAAGGTCGGACCGGCCTCGACGCCGGGCCAGCCGCCAGCGGCAGCAATGGTCTCGAAGCGCGTCAGCGCCTGGCGCAGGGCGTGATAGCCTGGCTGGTCGGGTGCCAGCGCTTCGAGGCTTTCGGCGATGGCACTATTGCCGAGCGCGGCCTGCAGATAGGCGACAAGATCGCGCCCGCGGCGGGCGGCGGTCCAGTCCGGCTCAATCGTTACCGGGTTGAGGCGTCCTGACAGGAGGTGCGCGGCCAGGGTGAGATAGGCGTCGGTCGCGACCTCATCGAGATCGAGATCGGCCTGCAAAGGGTCGGCCGCTTCGAGCAGGGCCAGATGATAATCGGCCGGGTCCAGTCCATGTGAGGCGGCACCGCGCACGGCGGCAACGAGATCATCATAGAGATGGGCATTGGCCGCCCCGGTCCAGGCCAGGCTGAGTTCGCGGGCCTGGTAGAAGCGGGTGCCGGTCTCGCAGGCGCGGCAGTCATAATTCAGGGTGAGGGTGTCGGCAGGCAGAACGCCCAGCAAGGGCGCCGCCGCGCAGGCGAGGGCAAGGCGTTTCAGCCGCTCGATCATGGATAGCCTCATGTTTCAGGGTTCGGGCGATGAACCCGCATCGACGCTAACCTGACTCGCGAAGCCTTGCATAACCGGATTGCCGTTTCGGCCCAGCCGACAGCTCTAGCTGCGGCCCCAGCGGGCGCGCCAGCCGCGTTCATCGACATGGACGAAGGGGCCGTGATTGGAGGTCGGCGCATACTCGCCCAGACCGCCGATCAGCGGGGTGAATTGCGGGGCATTGCGCGACAGGGTGTCGACCAGATCGAACAGCGCCGCCGCATCGCGTCGGTCATGCACGCCATCGCCGTTGAGATCGTCCATGACGCCATCATGATTGGCGTCGATGAATATATCGGCGGCTCCCCCGTAGATATGGCGCGAGTGGCGGCCATTGCCGATGGAGGCATTATAGGCCGGGGTCCGGTAACCGCTCATCACTGTGAAAGTATCGGCCTGCCAACCCCGTTCATTGGCGGCTTCGAGAATGCCCTCGAGCTTGACCAGGAGTCGTTCGCTCAGCACCAGATAGGGTGTGCCGTCGGCGGGCTGTTTGCAGAGAAACTGGCCGAGCCGGAAATGCGGCGATACGGCCAGATTTTCAAGCCCGTCAGTCACTTCGAGGAAGTTTTCCGGCGCCCGGTAATTCTCGTGACCGCGATAAGGATCTGATGGATAGCTCCCGAGACGATAGCCATTGATCGCCTCGCCATCCTCCGGTCTGTGGGCTCGCATGACGACCAGGTTGAGTTCCATGATGTGGCCTTCGCCATCATCAAGGCGCACTTGCGTCAGACCGGGTGTGACCGGCGCCGTCCAGTCGAGTTCGGTTGTTGCCGCACGGCTGGTTTCGCCGTCCAGCCAGCTGAGCGGCTTGTCGCTGCGAATGCGGATCTGTTCACCGGGGTGTGCGAAGACGGCAAAGGTTTCCAGGTTGACGACGAGATCGTCGCGCAGGGTGATGGCAAAGGGAAGATGCCCGGGCTCGAAAGCGGCCACGGGCGGGGCGGTCCGGTCGGTGACCGGATTGAGAAGCCTGGCGTGCGCGATCTGGGGCAGGACAGACACCAGGGCGGCACTCAACACGGCTTGGCCGAGAAATTTTTTCATAACGCTACTCCACTGGCGGCGGAGTCGCCTCCAGCGCCGAAATCAACTCATCATCCCTTTGATATAGGTCTGCGACAAAGCGGATGCCAGTCGCCGGGTCGTGCACCACTGTCCAGTAAAGGACATAGACCGGGATGGGCTGGGCCAGCGACAGGCGGGTTTCGGTATTGCCCGCCGCAATTTCGCGCAGCCCCTCCGGTGTCAGTTGCGGCGTTTCGGCGATGACCCAATCGGCCAGTTCAAACGGATCGCGCAGCCGGACACAGCCCGATGAAAAGCAGCGCCGGTTATTGGCGAATAAATCCCGGTTGGACGTGTCGTGCAGATAGACATTGTGCGGATTGGGGAAGATCAGCTTGACCTCGCCCAGTGCGTTGAGGGGGCCGGGCGCCTGGCGTAGCCGGTAGGGGAAGTCGCGCGCCGGCACCGTATTCCAGTCGATCGTCGCGGGATCGACAATATTGCCGTCGCGATCGAGCACCTGAAAGCCCAGCCGGGTCACAGCGCCCGGATCGGCGCGGAATAGCGGCAACTCATTGCGCACGGCGATGCTCGCCGGTGTCTCCCACCAGGGATTGACGACGATATAGGTCATTTCGGCAGAGAAGACGGGCGTTGGCCGCCAGGTCAGACCCACGATCGCGTCGTGGCGGCGCTCGACCACGCCTTCATTGCGCGCTTCTAGCGAAAAATCGGCAATACTCACCCGGATATGGCGCCGGCCCATCGCCTCGGGCAGCCAGCGATAGCGTTCGAGATTGGCGCGGATCTGCGAGGCGCGGTAATCCGCACTCAGATTCAACTCGTTCAGGGTCTGACTGCCGACGCGGCCATCGATCTCAAGCCGTCCACTGCGCTGGAAAGCTTCGACGGCGGCTTGCAGGGCCGGGTCGAAGAATTCCGGGTCGAAGAATTCCGGATCGGCGGGCCCAGGGCTGGCGAGGTCTGGTGTGACCGGGTCTGTGTTGCGGTTTGCCTGATCTTCGGCGGCGACGGGAGCCGCCAGCGGCGCCAGCTCGCCGCTGGCCTCCAGCCGCGCCCGCAGCTGCGCCACGCGCGGGCCCCGATCACCGGACTGCAATTCCGGCCCTGCATCGATCGCTGGCCAGCCCCCCGCCTCGGCGATGGCCTGATAGCGGGGCAGGGCGTTGCGCAAGGCGGTATAGCCCGGCTCGTCCGGGGCGAGGGCTTCGAGACTGCCGGTGATGCGATTGTCAGCCATGGCTTGGCGCAAATATGCGGGAAGATCGCGAGTGCGGCGCGGCGCCGTCCAGTCCGGTTCGAAACGGACCGGATCAAACCGCCCCGCCAGAAGATCTCCGGCCAGGCTCAGATAGGCGCGGCGCGCCAGATCGTCGGTGGCGGGGTCGAACCGGAGGACATTGACGGCTTCCAGTTCCGCCAGATGATAGTGCTGCGGGTTGAGCCCGTGACTGGCCGATGCGCGGATCGCGATGACCAGATCCTTGAGCAGGGCCGTATCGGCGGCGGGCCCTGTCCAGACCGGATCGGAGTCTTGCGGCTGGGCGCCGTCTGCCTGGCTTTGACCGGCACTGATATCGGCGCCGGCAGCATACTGCGCCAGCACAGGGGTGCCGCCGATAGCGATTGCCAGCCCGGCCAACATCGCCGCAAGTCTCATGCTAGATCCATTTCAGGTATTTGAAGGTCGCGATCTGTATGCCGCCAATGCCGAACAGGCCGGCGACGAACACCCAGAAGGCGCTGACATTGTCGGAACCGGGAATGCCGCCAACATTGATGCCGAGCAGGCCGGTCAGGAAACCGAGCGGCAGGAAAATCGCCGCGATCACCGACAGGACATAGAGATTCTTGTTCATACGGTCGGCCAGGCCATTGGCCAGCTCGTCCTTGACGATCTGGGCGCGTTCGCGGATCGCGTCGAGATCCTCGATATAGCGGATCACCATATCGAGCGTTTCCTGCAGGCGCCGCTTGTTCATCGCATCGAGCCAGGCAAGCTCGGACGTGCGCAGATGCGCGATCACGTCGCGCTGGGGTGCGATATAGCGGCGAAACATGATCGCCTGCTTGCGCAACGTGTTGATCGCCTGCCGAGCGGCCGGTGTCGGCGCTTCCATGATCTCTTCCTCGACATCGTCGAGGCGCTCGTCCAGGTCGGTCAGTACCGGCTCCATGCGTTCGAACAGGCGCGCGGTCAGCATGGCGATGAAGTCGGCGGAGTTCTTCGGACCCGCGCCCAGGGCGAGGCGCTCGCGCAAATCGGTGGCGGCCTTGATCCTGCGGCGGCGCAGACTGATGATGCGCGACCCATCAACCCAGAGCCGGATCGAGACCATATCCTCCGGCTGGGCGTCCTCATTGAGGTTGACGCCGCGCAGGATCATCAGCGCGCCCTGCTCGAACATCACGATGCGCGGTCGGGTTTCGTCGGCCAGCAAGGCATTGATGATGATCGGGTCGAGATAGGTGATCTCGCGCTCCAGCCAGTTACGCGCGCCGGGATGAGAGGCATCCAGGTGCACCCAGGCCAGCGCCTCGTCCTTGATCAGGCGCGAGACCTCATCGCCGGTCAACTCATCGCCATGGCCATCGCCATTGACCGAGCAGGCATGCAGAATGCCGAACTCATTGGGCATTGATCGCCTCCTTCAGAGCGGCCGGATTCTTGATATGAAGATCGCGCTGCGGGAAGGGAATCTCGACGCCGTGCTCGCGGAATTTGTGCCAGATCGCGAACATCACATCGCTCTTCGGTTTCCAGCGGCCCGTCACAACATCCTCGATCCAGAACAGCAGGGTAAAGTCGATCGAGCTGTCGCCGAAATTACGCAGAAAGCATTGCGGTGCCGGCGTCTCCAGGCACATCGTGTTTTCGACCGCGGCCTCGACGATCAGGCTGTGCGCCAGTTCCAGATCACTGCCATAGGCGACGCCAATATTGATTTCGACCCGACCCTTGCTGGTCGAAAGAGTCCAATTGGTCACCCGGCTGGTGATGAAATCCTCGTTCGGCACCAGGACTTCCTTGCCGTCGAAAGTCTCGAGCAGGGTGTAGCGCGCGCTCGATTTACGCACAAAACCGGTCACCCCGTCGGGCAATTCGATCAAATCATCGATATCGACAGAGCGTTCCAGCAGCAGGATCAGGCCGGAAATGAAGTTTGAGGCGATGTTCTGAAGGCCAAAACCGATGCCGATACCGACGGCGCCACTGAACACGGTCAGTGTCGTCAGATTGAGGCCGAGCACATCCATCGAGATCAGGATCGCGATGACATAGATTGCGATCTGGAGGATTTTCGAAACGAGGGTGCGCGTTGTCGGGTGCAGCCGTCCCAGGCCGCGAATCCGGTGTTGAACCAGATCGGCAATCGCAGCCGTAACCCAGAAAATCAGCACCAGCAGCACCAGGGCGCGCAGGGCGTCATAGGGGCTGACATGAAATTCACCGGCCCGGAAGGTCAGCGCCTCGGTATCGAGATACTGGCTGACAATCGCAAGATTGCCGGTGACGCCGGCGGCGACAATGCCCAGCAGGCTGAAAAAGATCAGCCAGTGGGCCCAGGGGCCCTTCGGCTTGATGACATGCTTCCAGAAATCACCCATGCCAACCCACCCGTTCTGCTACCCGTTTCGGGACCGGCAACGCTGCCGGATCGTCATATTGCTGCCTACTCTGCCACGGCTGGTGGTGCAAGGCGACTGCCTGGCGACGCTGCTTCAACCGCTCAATAATCGCGCCGCCAGCGGATCGCCACCGATGCTTCGGTATCGGCGCTGAGGCGGGAAAGAATGCTGAGCTGCGGGGTCAGTGTCCATTCCACGCTTGCCGTGCTCAGTGCGGCGACACCGGCGCTTTCAACCTCGACGTAGAAATCATTGCCAAACCGCCGTCCGCTGGTGACCGTCAGGCCGCCATTGGCGTCCGATCCGATATCAAGCCGGTCGACGCCGACCAGTTCGCGAAAGCGTCCGAAAAAGCCGAATATGTCCTGGCCGGACAATTGCGCCGCCAGCTGCGCCGCTTCGAACGGGCCCAATTCGCTCGCCGAACGATCGAACAAGAGCCGGGCAATGATTTCGTCATCCGGCAGGGTCGGCGTGCTGGTCAGGGTCACGCTCGGTGACATCAGCGGGCCGGCGATCGCGACATCGGCCTGGAAGTCCTCGCGCTGATAATGCGCCAGCAAGGAGACGCGGGCATTGGCCGGCTGACCGTTGAACAGCACTTCCCCCGATTCCAGGGTGAAGCGCCGGCTGAAGACCGTCGCCGAGCCGCGCACCAGGTTCGCCGTCCCGGTCAGGGTTGGTTTCTTCGCCTGGCCGGTGATGCGGATGTCGGCACGCCATTCGGTGTTGAAACTCGATGAGTTGAAATAGATCTGGTCGGTGGCATAGACCCGATAGTCGAGCCGGATCGGCAGTCGCGGACGCGAGGCGCGGATCTGGTTCTTCGGCAGGTTGAGTTCGATGACCTCGATCTGGGGGATCGGGGCAACTCCATTCGCCGGCGGCTGGGCGTAGACGCGGTCGAGCCGGGTTTCACCGGCAATCAGCAGGCCGGCCTCATCCAGGGTCAGACGGGTCTGGCCGGTCATGCGCGCCGTCAGGTCGGGCCGCCGCGTGGCGGTGAAATTCTCGAAATTGAACTCGGCCTGGCCGCGCGGTCCCTGCGCCGTGATGACACCGGCGGCACTGGCATGCATCTGCCCGGTTGAGCCATCACCGGCGGTAAAGCTCTCCAGCTCGATCCGGCTATTGTGCAGATTCGCCAGCAGTTGGATGTCGAGAATGTCCGTACCGCTATCGGCAGCGTTGAAGCGGCCGTCATGCAGGGCGACCGAGCCGTCGATTTGTGGCGCGCTGCGGGTTCCGGATATCGCGAGATCGATGTCGACATCGCCCGCGAGCGCAGTTCCGATCGGCAGAAGCAGCGATGTCAGTGACTGGATTTCACCGTTGGCCTCAATGCCGCCGGTGATGACTGCTTCGGGCCCGTCGAGAATCGCCAGCAGATCGGTGGTGTGCCCCTGCCGGGTGAGAAAGCCGCGCGCGCTCAATCCGCCGCCTGTTGCGAGGGTCTCGATCTGGGCGTCCTCGCCGAGGGCGAGGCGGGTTTCGATCCGCAATTCCGGCGCGTCCGCCAGCAAGGCGGCGGTCAGGCCGCTTGCCACCAGCTCGGCGGTGCCGCGCCAAATGCCGCCGGTCTGTTGCAAGGCCGCGTTCGCATCAATCATGCCGTCGACGGCCGGCAATCCCGCCAGGTCAACCAGCAAGGCAATCGGCAGGCGCTCGACCTGAAGCTCGAGTTGGGCCAGCCCGGCGCTTTCCTGCCAGTGGATGCCGAGCTCGCCGCCGCCAAATGTGATCCGGCCGCCCAGCGAGCGGTCCTCGCCTGAACTCACGACGAGGATTGGCTCCAGCGTCTCCCAGGCATTGGCGCCGAGATGTCCGCCCGGGCGCAATTCGGCGCGCATTCCGGTCTCGTCGAGGCTGATCAATCCGGTGGCATTGAAATCGAACGGCACGCCGGCAAGGCCTGACATGTCAGCCTCCAGCGCGAGGCCAGCCATGGGTCCGCTCAGCGACACCTGCGCATCGGTCAGCACAAAGGAGCCGGCGACCAGATCCCTGACGCCCAGACGGGCATCGAAATCGCCGTCCAGCAGAGCCTCGATCGCCGCACTATACTCGACCGAGAGCGACCAGCGCGCCTGGGTCCCGGCCAGTAGGCTGAGCTGCAGCCTGCCCTGGTCGATACTGGCATCGGCTTCGATCACTGACGGGCCAAACTGACTGTCACGCACCGCCACGGTCCAGTCAGCCCCGTCCTGTTGTGCCGCGCCGGCCAGCAGCAGCTCGCGGGTGTTGTAACGGCCGGCGAGCGTCCAGTCGGCCGAAAGATTGCCATCATCAAACTCGGCATTGAGCGCCAGCCGCGGCGCGTTGAAGCGGGTCTCGCCGAGCAGGATGGCTTCGGTAGCGGTGACAGTGCGGGCGGTGATGAGACCGGCGGACGAATTCAGTTCGAAACCGGTCGCCAGGCCACCGGCAAAGCTCAGGGCAACGCCCTCGAGCGTGCCGGAAAATGCCAGATCACCGCTCGCTTGCCAGTCGGCGCCAGAGCTGCCCTGCGCCTGCGCTTCCAGCGACAGCCGCGTGGATTGAACCGATAATGCAGGGATCCGCCAGCCAGCCTCTTCGAGGCGCAGGGTTGCGGTCACACTCAAGGCTTCGATCAAATTGGCGAGGCGGGCATCGGTCTCGATACCGCTGCCATCAATCACCAGTTCGATTTCATTGGTGCTGCTGGTCGTGATGACCGCAGAGACCGGCCCGCTGGCGCGATCGGTCAGAAGGGCGAGATCGTCGAGCGTGGCGCGGGCATTGAGGGTAATGCGATCATTGCCGGGGCCGTAATCCCCGTCGGCATCGATCAGGATATGCGCCCCGAGCAGCCGCGAGCCGGAGAGCTGATAGCGGCCCTCGTCGAGATCGGCAGCCAGATCGAAGGTCAGTGTCGCCTGTTCGCCCAGCAGGTCGTTGAGTACGCGCTCGCCCAGCGCCGGATCAGACAGGTCGAGCTGGGCGGTGAGATCAAGCCGGCCGGAATCATAGCGAAACTGCACGGGTCCGCTGATGGCGCCGATCTGCACCTCGCCAGCGGTCAGGTTTTCGATCGCAATCGCGCCATCGAGACCGTAGCCGGCGGCCAGCTCGACGATGCCTTCGAGGCGCAGTGATCCGGCACTGACCTCGCCCTGGGATAATTGCGCCAGCGCTTCGCCGCTCGTTTGCAGCGTCAGGTCCCAACCCTGTTCTGCATTGAGAGCCAGATCAATGTCGAGCGTATCGGCCTGCAGCCGCGCGTTTCGCACGCCGAATTCGGCGATGGAGCCGTTGGCACTCATCTGCCCGTGCGACAGGATCGGTGCCAGGGGTTCGGGGAGACCGGTCCAATTGCCGGGTTGCACAGCGCTGTCGACCTGCCAGGCATTGTCGGCCCAGCTCAGCTGACCATTGGCCAGTTCGCGCCCTGAAATGCGGACGCTGAACTCGCCGGCGCCGGACTGGATGTCGCCGCCGAGATCCGCCGCGAAATCGATCTGCTCATCCGGCATTTGCGCCAGCGACGCCAGCGGTCCGCCCGGAGCGCCAGAGGCGGTGAAATGGCCGTCAATGCGGCCATCGGCGAGAATTTCGAAACGGCCGTCAATGGAATCGCCGGGCGCATCCAGACGAAGGATGGAGATCGAGGCTTGCCCCGGCGCCCCGGCTTGCAACTGCATGGCGCCGCGGGCCTGCAGACTTGCAGCGGGACCGGCCAGGCCCTCGGCCAGATCGAGCCGGTCGATCCGCGCCTCGGTGAGAATGAATTCAGGGAGCGCGCCGTCGCCGGTTTGATCGGTTTGTGCCGGCAGATCCGGGCGCCGTGCGATCATCACCCGCTCGGTCGCGAGCAGATCGATCCGGACCGGTCCGTTGATCAGGGAAAGCGGTTGCCAGCGCACCGCGATCGATTCAGCCTCCAGCCAGACGCCGGCGGTGTCGGTGAGGACGATGCGGTCAATACTGAACTCCGACAGGAGATCGCCGCGCAGGCCTTCGATCCGGACCTGGCCGATTGTGCCGATTTCCTGCCCGTCCACAAAGGAACGGACCAGCCAGCGCCCGGGTCCGTGGCTCAAGGCGATAACGGCGCCCATGGCCAGTATCAGCAAGAGCCCCAGGCCGACGGCCAGGGCTTGCAGCGCGCCGCGCCAGGACAAGCGCACGGCCATCATCAAAACGCCTGTCCGAGGCTGAAATAGATCTGGATCGCTGCATCACCGGAGCGGCGGTCGAGCGGGGTGGCAATGTCGAAACGGACCGGCGCGAAGTCGAAATAATAGCGCGCGCCGAGCCCGATCGCGCTGCGAAATCCGGAGACACCAGGGGTGGAGTCGCTCGCGGCGGCCCCGGAGTCGACGAAGGCGACAGCGCCCCACCGGCCCTGTGATCGCCAACGCAGCTCAAGGCTCGTTTCCGTCACCGAGAGGCCGCCAAACGGCGTGCCATACCTGCCGAGCGGGCTGAGCGATTGATAGCTATAGCCGCGCACCGAGCCGCCGCCACCGGCATAGAGACGCAGGTCAGCCGGCAAGCTCTCGGCCGTGGTGCCCAGGACAGTGCCAATCCGGACACGCGCTGCCGCGACGAGATTATCCGTGAGCTGGTAATAGCTGCTGGCGCGAGCTTCAACGCGGACATAGCGCGAATTCACATCGCCGAACGTCGCGGCCGGGGAGACTTGCAGACTGGCGCGCAAGCCCTCCACCGGATCGAGCGCGTTGTTTCGCGAGTCATAGGCAGCGCTGAGATCGAGGGCCAGTGTATTGGCGTCGCGCGGGCCGGTGATATCGGTCACCTGCGAGATGTCGAGCTGTGTACCCGCCCCATATTCGCGACGACCGTCGCGGCGTGTCACGCCAGCGCGCAGCAGTAATTCGGTCTGGTCGTAGGCATCGGTTTCCTGAGATTGAAGCCCGGCGCTGAAAAGCAGGGTTTGCTGGTAGCGTCGCCAATGCGGCAGCGTCAATGAGGCGCCGAGGCCCTGCTGCAAGGTGGCCAGACTGGTCTGGACGGTGAGGGTTTCGTCACCGGAGAACATATTGCGCCGTTTCCAGTCGAAATTGGCGCCGGCGCCTTCGCTGGTCGCGAAACTCAACGAGGCCTCGATACTGTGGCGCGGGCCGGGCGTCAGCTCGACCCGAACCGGCCGTTCACCTGTCGCCGGTTCGGCATCGCCGAGCATGACCGTCGAGGTGCGCACGCTCGCCAATGCGTCGAGCCGGCGCTGGTATTCCAGGATTTGGGCGCGACTGGCGGTCGCGCCGCGGGTCAGCGGTGACAGGCCGGAAATGAAGCCGGGCCTCCAGCCCTCGCTCTCCATCTCGAACGGGCCATAAATCGAGTAGGGGCCGGTGTCATAGACAAAACTGATTGTCGCGGTGTCGGTGGCGTGATCGACCCTGACCCGGCGTTCCCCGCTCTCGGCACTGGGCCAGCCCGCCTCCTGCAGGGCGGCCAATCCAAGCGCATCATTGGCAATCACATCTGCGGCTCGCAAGGCTGCGTCGGGGCTCAAGGTGATGGCGGCACGCGCAACCGGCGCCGCTTCGACATCCGGTGTGGTGACGGCGTCGATCGTTGCAATCCGGATGCGCGGACCCAGCGTGATGTGGACCACAGACTGCGAATTGCCATCAAGGCGCGGATCAACCTGCGCCCGGTAATAACCTTCCGACCGGAGCAGCCGCCGGGCGCGATCGGCCGCAGTGCGCGCCTGGCGCATCGGTCCGTCGGCGGGGTTATCGGTTTGCGCACGTTCGCCGACCGCAGCCTGCAGCGCGCTCAACAGCGCCGGGTCGGTGATGCCTTCAATCGTTGCGAGGGGCGCTGCGAAAGCGGGTCCGCAGGCCATCATAACGGCAAGTGAGACGATGAAGGACTTCAAGCGGGACCACCTTCCTGCGGACGCTGTGTCATATAGGCATGCGGACGCATTTCGTCACAGACTCTTCGCATCTGGTTCGCGGCTGAACAGAGTGATCTGGACGGTGCGACTGCACAAGCGGTGCAAGTTATGACACGACGCCAAATTGCCACCGTAATTTCCCCGCAAACTCGCAAGCTTGAACTGATTGGGTAGGTGATCATGCCGGCATTGTTTCAAGTCCTTGTGGCAGCCACAAGTCTGGTTCTGGCGAGTTCCGTCGCCGGTGAACCGGCCAGCGGCGCTGATATCACCGCCGACAACGTCTCGGGCGCGCGGATGATCACCGCTCGCTATTCCAGCTCGGTGCTGGTTTTCCGGGTCGGGGATATCAGCCTGTCGGCGCAGATCGATCCGGGCCATTACGCCGCGAACACTGTGGTTGAGGCGGCCGGCCTGGCGGCCCTGTTCACGGATTTCGACATTCATGCCGACGTCGAGGGGCTGCGGACGCCCGTCTCGGTGGCGCCCCTGCGCTACACCCATGTCGAGCGCACGGGTTCAAAGATTCGCGCCGTCGATATCGCCTTCGATAACCGGACTGCCTCGGCTCGGGCAACACCGCCCTTCGGCTCGCTCGGCGTTCCGCCCGCGACGCCGGCGCAGCTCGAAGGCGTGATCGATCCGATCTCGGCCATCTTCCTGTTGTCGCAGGCGCGGGTCGGCGGTGAGGGGGCAGTTTGCTCTGGCAGCCTGCCGGTATTCGACGGTAAGGCACGCTATAATTTGCGCCTGGAGGCCGGGGAAAGCCGGAATATCCGGACGCCGGCCTGGCGCGGTGAAGCCTTGCTCTGTCATGCCTGGTACGAGCCCATTGCCGGCTATGATCCCGAGGATTATCCGACGCCGGCCGAATTGCGCTACCCGCTCGATATCTGGCTGGCCCACTTTCCCGAGCACGGCTTCTATCTGCCGGTGCGGCTGCACACGCGGGCCGGTTTCGGCGGAGTGACCATCCAGGTCGCCGAACTCGATATCCGGGTGGCGCCCGTCGCGCCCTAGCCGACCCCGAGATTTGCGCGCCTGTGATGGCGGTCACGCCGCAATTGCCGGCAAGACTGTAGCGTCCTGGCAGGCTGTCATGTGCGGCCTCCCTCCTCCTCCTATATTGGGGGTCGGTTGGGGCGCGAGTCCTTGCCCAAGCGAAGCCCCAACTTCGCCTCGCGCCCCGCCGGATTTTTCCGGCCTTTCCCGGTGTTCTGCCGCGCAATCTGTCCTTGAGCTTGCGCCTTTCGGCAACTGGCACGATCATGGTTCCGGCTTGGGAGCGGGGGCGTTATGAGCGGGCAGACGAAATACCGGGCGTTTATCAGTTACAGTCATGATGACAGCCGCTGGGCGCGCCGCATTCACCGGGCCCTGGAAGCCTATCGCCTGCCCGGCAATCTGGTCGGCACATCGACGGCGCACGGCCCCGTGCCGAAACGCCTCAATCCAATTTTTCGTGACCGCGACGATCTGCCGGCCGCAGGCGATCTCACCGCCTCGGTCCGCACGGCGTTGGCGCAGTCCGATGTCCTGATCGTGGTTTGCTCACCCGCTGCGGCGGCCTCGCGCTGGGTCAATCAGGAGATCCAGGAATTTCGTAGCGTGAATCCGCAGGGACAAATTCTCGCGGCAATCATTGCCGGCGATCCCGGTGCGACGACCGGCGACGGTGCTGGTGATACCACCTGTTTCCCCACGGCCCTGCTTGAGAACGGCCTGCCCGGTGCGGACGCTGAACCGGTCGGTGCGGATTTTCGCCCGAAGGGCGATGGATTTCGAATGGGCGTGGTCAAGCTCGTCGCGGGCATGCTCGGCCTGCGGCTTGACCAGATCATCCAGCGCGATCTCCAGCGCCGTCAACAACGCGTGACTGCCGTCACGATGCTCTCGCTTCTCCTCGCTGTAATCATGACCGGGCTGACCTTGCTCGCGTCGTCGGCCCGTTCCGAGGCCGAACGCCGCAAGGCCGATGCAGAGGATTTGATCGAGTTCATGTTGAGCGATCTTCAAGACAAGCTGGAACCGGTCGGGCGGCTCGATGTCCTCGACGCCGTGGGGGAGAAAGTCGTCGCCTATTACGCGGCGCAGCCGACACGCCAATTGTCGGCGGATGCGCTGGGGCGCCGGTCGCGGGCTTTCCATCTGCTCGGGGAAATCGAATCCGCCGAGGGCGATCTTGAAGCCGCCTACGGGCATTTTCGCCGCGCCTATGATGCGACGCATCAATTATTGCAGACGATTGATGACGACCCGGCGCGGATTTTCGAACATTCCCAGAGCGCCTACTGGGTAGGCTATTATGCCTGGCGTCAGGGACGTCTCGATGATGCTGAAGGGCATTTCCGGGAGTATCGGGACCTCGCCGCGCGCCTCACCGCGATTGATGCCGACAATACCGAATGGCTAGCCGAATACGCCTATGCCAACACCAATCTGGGCGTGGTCTATCTCCAGTCAGCGCGCCTGCCTGAAGCGCGCGATTCCTTCGTCGCCGCCGGTGCCCTGATGTCCGACCTGGCCTTGCGCCAGCCGGATTCGGTTCAGGCGCATGTCGACCATGCCAATGCCCTCGCCTGGGTGGCGACCGTCTACGAGATGACCGATGGCCGTGATGCGGCGATCGCGGCGCGCCAGCAGGAAATCGCCATTTATGAGGATCAGCTGTCCGCCGAGGTTGATGACTGGAATATCCGCCGCGATGCGATCAATGCGGAGCGCGCGCTGGCGCGCCTCCTGATCGCACCCGGCCCTGATACACCGGCGGCCGATCTGCAGGTCGCCCTGGCAATCCTGGAGGCGACCTCCTTCGAGGCAGACGCCCTGCTGCAGCGCGATCCTGCAAACGGAAACTGGCGCCTGACAACGGTCCGGCAACGGCTATGGTTGGCCCAGGCGCGCTTGCTCGACAATGATGTCGCCGGTGCACGCGAGGCCTATCTCGACGCGTCCGCCTATATGGCCCATCCATCCTGGATGTCGGACACCAGCGCCCGCACCGCGGAAACGCGTCTCTATGCGGCGCTGGTCGAGGCGCGGATCTTTGTCTCGATGGAGCAGTTCGAATCGGCGCATTTGCGGCTGGATCATTTGATGACCTCGCTCGTCGCCGAAGCCAATTGGCAGACCGAATTCCAGTATGGCCCATACCTCTATGCCGCCGCTGCCAATGAGCTATCCGATCTGGAAATGCGCCGCGGCGCTGCTGCCGCTGCTACAACGCTGCGCACACGTATGGTGACAACCTGTCGCCGATTTCCAGTCAATTGCGGCTCGATGCCGCGATGGAGTTTCACCGCGCGCAGTCCGTGGTCGCCGAGGGCGGCGCGGAGGCGCACTAGATCCTCCGGGATCGCCCAAGCGTTCGATCAACCGGACGCGAGCCAAAGGTTGAGACCAGTGATGACGCTTTCGGATATGAGTGGGCTTGACGGCACCAAGGTGCAGCCCGAACTGATTGCCGCGCCGACGCGCAGTTTCGAATGCACACAGCTCAGCCTGAGCACTTTGCGCGATGGCGCCTTCGTGGTGCTCACCGGTAGCGATGATGGGCGCGCGCCATTCACTGACGCTGAGATCGGCAGTATTCTCGCCAGCTTCGACGCGGTCGTCACCGGCAATCCCGCCCTGGATGCCGCGCAATTGCGCGCGCTCGCCTACACAACGCTTGAGCCGATGTGGACACCGAGCAATAGCGTCAATCCAAGCCCGTATGATTTGCGCGTGCATTGTGCCAGCCGGCTGATCTTCGCCCTGAGCATGGCAAACTGGAGTTTCGAGCCGGCCCGGATCAAGATGAAGACGGCTTTCACCCAAGGCGAGTTCGGCGGTCTTGGCTGGTTGATCCTCGATGGCGTGAGCCTGGAGCCCAATGCGTTCCAGCTGGTCGATAGCCATATCCAGACCGGCGAGAGCTTCGAGTTCGCGCTCTTCATGGATGTCGCACAAGCGGGCGGAACCCAGCACACGCGCGTGATTGTCGATCCGATCATCAAGAATGAAGATTGACCTGCCGGCGATCATCGGGCCCTTTTGAACCGGGACGATCGCTGGAGGGCGGATGCGGCGGATAATCCTCGAACGGTTCAATCAGGGCGATCTCGCACGCGCCTATGACTTGTGCCTTGCCGCCCTGGTGCAGCAGCCCGATGACGGGTGGTTCAAGCATCGCGCCGTTCTTTGCCTGGTTCGCTCCGGGGCGCTTGAGCGTGCCGAGCTCGATTTTCGCCGTTTTCGTCTGTCCGAAGCGAGCCATGACGAGGACAGCCTGGCGCTCGGGGCCCGCCTGCGCAAGAGTATGGCGCTGGAGGCCGGTGCCGGTCAGGTCCGGGAATTGGCGAGGGTCGCCGCGGCCCAGTATCACCGCATATTTTCCCAGACCGGCGGCCATTATCCCGGCATCAATGCGGCGACCCTGTATCTGCTCGCCGGCGATTTGCAGCATTCCGATGACCTGGCGCGCGAAGTGCTGGCTTCCTGCCGCAGTGCCACACCGACCGATGCCGAGGAGGCCTATTACCGGCTCGCTTCGCAAGCCGAGGCCCATCTTCTGCTCGGCGATGCCGGTGCGGCCCACATGGCGCTTCGGTCGGCGATCGCCTGCGACCGCGGCAATTCGATGGCGCATGCCACGACGATCCGGCAATTGCGAATGGTCGTGCGCCTGCTGCAACTGTCCGTGCCGTGGCTTCACGCGCTGGAACCTCCCAGGCCCTGCCATTTTGCCGGCCATCTGTTTCACGCCGGAGCCAGTGCCGACGGCATCGCCCCGGCCCGTGAGTCGGGGCTTGCGCTGGCGGTTGCCGAGGCGTTCGAGCGAGAGAATATCGGGCCCTGCTACGGGGCGATTGCGGCAGGTGCCGACATATTGGTCGCCGAAGTGGCGCTTGAGCGCGGCAATGAGCTGCACCTTGTTCTGCCGGTTCCGGTCAATGTTTTCATTGATGCGTCGGTGCGGCCGCTGGGTGGCGAGTGGGTCAAGCGTTGCGAGGCCTGCCTGGCAAGCGCGGCGGCGATCCACGAGGTGACGACGGATCGCAAACTGCTCTCCGGCCAGCATATCCGCTTCGCCAGCGAGGTCGCGATGGGGCTGGCCCGGATCCGTGCCGGTGCACTGGCGACATCGCCGATCCAATTGCTCGTTGCCGATGATGCGCCGCCCGCCGATCCGTTTGGCACCGCCCATGACCGCAATGTCTGGAGGGAGGCCGGCCTGCGTCAAATCCTGGTGCCGGTCACCGGACTGGAGCGATATCGCGGCGATGACCTGGCCAGCGCCGTTACGGATCCGGATTTCAAACAGGTCCTGCGGGCCATGCTCTTCGTTGATGTATGCGGCTCCTCGACCGTTGCCGATGATCTGGTACCGGTCTTCGTAGCCTCGATCATGAGCGTGTTGGCACAGGTGTGCGAAGGGTTGGAGCCGGCGCCGCTGCACGCCAATAGCTGGGGTGATGGCCTGTTCCTGGCCTTTCATGGCGTCGATGAGGCGGCGCGGGCCGCGGAGGCTTTGCGCCGCGCTTTCTCGGCGATTGATCTCGACGCGCTTGGTCTGCCCGAGAGCCTGGCGCTACGGATTGGCGGCCATTACGGACCGGTTCATGAAGGTGAGGATCCCTTGCGCAAGGCGCCGACCCTGTTTGGCGGGCAGGTGGCGATTGCCTCGCGCATTGAGCGCGCAACCCTGCCCGGTTCGATTTTCGTCAGCGCATCCTTTGCCGCGGCGCTGGCGATGGCGCCTGGCAGTGCGTTCCGGTGTGAATATGTCGGGCAGACGGCAATCGACGCCCTGATGCCGGAGATCGGCATGTATAGTTTGCGGGCCGTGGCGGCTGATTGCCCGGCTGCCCTCGACGAGGCGGTTTCAGCTGGCGGTGCTTAGCCGGGCCAGGTAATCGGGATCGACGAGCTCGAACGCGTCCGGGCATCGTTTCAACATGCCGCGCCGTTCCAGATTGCTGACGGTTCTCGATACGGTCTCCCGCGTCGTATTGACCCGCAAGGCGATCGCCGTCAGTGACGGAATCGGCTGGATGATCCGGGTGCGGCCCGCCTGTGATGTCTCCGACATGCGCAGGATTTCCGCATAGATGCGGCCCGGTGCGGACAGGGCGGAAAGTTCGAACATGCGTTGCGTTGTGTGATGAACGCGCTGAGCCAGAATGCGCGCCAATGCCAGACCAAGGCCGCAATATTGCTGCAGCAGGTCGAGAAAGGCCGTCGCGGAATAACTCGCCAGCTCACACTCGGTTTCTGCGATGATTTCCGAGGTTCGGCGCCGATCAGTCAGGGCCGCGAGCTCGCCGATAATCGTGCCGGCCTCCAGCGTGTCGAGCCAGATTTCCTGACCATTTTCGGATAGCAGAACGACCCGTGCCGAGCCGTCGAGCATGAGAAAGACCTGATCGCCCTGATCGTCCTGGGCGATGATGCTGGCGCCGGCAGGGAAGCGCCGGATCTCGGCGCGCGAAATCAGCGCAGCGCGAGCCTTCTCGTCGGTCAGAGAGAGAGCGTCCAGGGCCAATGCCCAGGATTTGTCCGCCGCCATGCCTGTTCCCGCCTCGCAAACACTTGCTTGGTAGGGATAATCAGCGATCACCCCTCAGAAGGCCAGCAAAAAAGGCCGCCGCAATGCGGCCGGCGGAATCGGCAAAGCCGGGCGGTTGGGGCGGCTGTAAAACTGTCGCCGGGACATATCCATCGGCCCGCTCCAGGGGTGTGCAGCAACAAGGCTTTCACCGGTCGCCAAAAACCTGCTTAACTGGACGCAAGATACTCGGGGATTCCATGATGAAGCATTTGTTCGCGGCCTTGGCCGGTCTGATTTTGGCGTCGGCACCGGCGCTGGCGCAGTCTTCGCCGTTGAGCGGCCAGTACGATGCGCAAATCCCCACCGCGCAAGCGATATTGGGCCATGAATTCGGTGCTGAAATCACACCGCCGGATCAGGCCATTGCCTATCTCAGAGCGCTGCAGGCCGCGGCCCCTGATCGCATCCGGGTGGTTGATTACGCGACCAGCTGGGAGGGCCGCCCGCTCGCCTATGCCATTATCGCCAACCAGGAATCCATGGCGCGACTCGATGCCATCCAGGCCGATCTGCAGCAGCTGGCAGACCCGCGCGGCCTGGCCGCCGACGCGCGTGACCGGCTGGTCGCCTCGACGCCGGCCGTTGTCTGGCTGTCCTATGGCGTGCATGGCGATGAAATCTCCTCGACCGATGCCGGCCTGCGTACCGCCTATCACCTGCTCGCCTCGCGCAATGATGCCGGGGTCGACCGGATTCTGGATCAGACGATCATCATTATTGACCCGGTGCAAAATCCCGATGGGCGGGCGCGCTTCCTGAACAGTTTTACCGCCGCGCGCGGCCTGCAACCCGACGAGAACCGTTTCACGGCCGAGCATGATCAACCCTGGCCCGGCGGGCGTACCAATCACTATCTGTTCGACATGAATCGCGACTGGTTTGCGATGACCCAGCCGGAGACGCGTGGCCGGGTTGCGGCGATGCTGGACTGGCGGCCAATGGTGGTGGTCGATGCGCATGAGATGGGCGGCGATAGCAGCTATTTCTTCGCGCCCTCGGCGGAACCCTTCAATCCACATGTGGTGCAAAGCCAGCGCGATGCCCAGGATTTGATCGGGCGCAATCACGGTCGCTGGTTCGACCAGCTCGGCTATGACTATTTCACCCGCGAGATCTTTGACGCCTTCTATCCGGGCTATGGCGATATGTGGCCGACTTTGCAGGGCGCTGTTGCGATGACCTATGAACAGGCTTCGGCGCGCGGCCTGGTCTGGCGCCGGCGCGATGGTTCACTGCTGAGCTATGGTGACGCGGTCGAGCACCACTATGTTGCCAGCCTGTCGACGGCCGAAGTCGTGGCCGCCAATCGCGAACGTTTTGTCCGCGATTACGTCAATTTCCGGGCCTCCGCCGCGAGCGATGACAGCGGGCCGCAATCGGTGCTGCTTGACCTGTCCGCCAATCGCTGGGGTGCTGAACGGCTGGCCCGTTCGCTGGTGGCCCAGGGGATTGAGGTTGGACGCGTCGACGGTCCGGTTTCCGCCTGTGGCGCGCGTTTCGAGGCCGGCGCATTCGAGGTCAGCTTCAATCAACCGGCCGGCCGGCTGGCGCGCACCCTGCTCGAGGACACGACCGAATTGCCGAGCGAATTCATGCAGGAGCAGGAAAGCCGCCGGGCCCGTGGGCTCAGCGCCGAACTCTATGACGTCACCGCCTGGTCCTTGCCGCTGATGCACAATGTCAATTCGGTTGCCTGCCGCCGCGATCCCGGCCTGAGCAGCGCTCCGGTTGGCGCTGATGACGCGATTGCCTCGACCGGTTCCAATACCGGTGCAGCCTGGGGCTATGCCATCGCCTGGGAAGATGCCGGACAGGCGCGCCTGGTGGCCGCGCTGGCCGCGGCCGGCGTGCCGGCGCGCTCGAGCGATGTCGCGTTCAGGATTGGTGACCAGACATTCCCGCGTGGCAGTGTCGTTGTGCCGCGTCATGGCGCGCCGGCCAATCTCGACAGTCTGATTGCCCGCCTTGGCGGCGAGATTGGTGCCCGCTTTGTCGGCCTCGCCTCGAGCTGGGTCGATGAGGGCCCCAATCCCGGCTCCGGGAATTTTCTGCCCGTCACGGCGCCGCGCATTGCAATGTTCTGGGATGACGGCACGGATTCAAATTCCGCCGGCCCGACGCGCTATATTCTGGAGCGGCGTTACGGCATGCCGGTCAGCATTATCCGCGCCGGGGCGCTGGGCCGTGCTGACCTGTCAGTGTTTGATGTCGTGATCCTGCCGGAGCAGGGCCGCGGCGGCTATTCCTCGGCGCTTGGCTCAAGCGGTTCGGACCAGTTGACCCGTTTCGTCCGCGCCGGTGGCGTGCTGGTGGGTCTGGGCGATGCGACACGCTGGCTGGCCGACCCTGAAGTGGGTCTGATCCCGGCCCGCCGTGAACGCGCCGCTGAAACGGCGCGCCCGGGCGTGCAGGACCAGGCGGTGGTCGATGCGATTGTGCTCGCCTCGGTCGATGAACTCGAAATCGTGCAGGCCGAGCAAGGCGCGATGCCGGATTATTCACCGGGCGCACTGCTGCGGGTCGAGGCCAATCCCGACGCCTGGATGTCGGCGGGTTATGATCGCGGCGCGGCGGCATTGGTGACCGGTTCGGACATCTACGCACCGATAAGCCGCGACGAGGCCGATACGGCCATGCGTTTCGCCGGACCTGAGACACTCGTGGCGGGCGGGTATATGTGGGCGGAATCCATCTCGCAGACCGCCTACAAGCCCTTCGTGATCTCCAATTCAATGGGTTCCGGTCAGGTGATTGCCTTCACGCAGGCACCGACGACGCGGGCCTATCTGGAAGGGCTCGACCTGCTGCTGCTCAATGCTGTTCTGCTCGGGCCGGCGCATAGTCGCGGCATGCGCTAGGCGAAGCGGGGCGAGGGCTTATTCGCCCTCGATCTCGACCCGTTCGGCTTCCAGTTCGAGCCAGCGATCTTCCTTTTCCGAGCGCGAGGCAAGGGCCGCTGCGAGGTCCTTGCTCGCCTTGGCAAAGCGGACCGTGTCCTTGAATATGTCCGGATCGGCGAGCTCGGTTTCGAGCTTGGCGATGGCCTGTCCCAGCACGTCGATTTCGCCGGGCAGAAGTTTCAGCGCATAGCGGTCCTTGTTCGCCATTTTGCGTTTTACGACGCGTGGCGGTGCAACCGCTTTCGCGGCGGCCTTGCGGTTTGGCGCGATATCGCCGCCAAGCGGTGTCAGGCCATAGCCGCGCTGGGACACCATGTCGGAATAGCCGCCGGCATATTCGGTCCAGTGACCATCACCTTCGGCGATCATGACGCTGGTACAGACCCGGTCGAGAAAATCCCGGTCGTGCGAGACGATGAAGACGGTGCCGGAATACTCGTCGATCAGCGCCTGTAGCAGGTCGAGCGTTTCCAGATCGAGATCATTGGTCGGCTCATCGAGCACCAGGAGATTGGACGGCAAGGCGAGGGCGCGGGCCAGCATGACGCGCGCCTTTTCACCGCCGGACAAGACCTCGATCGGCGTATTGATCTGCTCCGGCGGGAACAGGAAATCCTTCATATAGGCGATGACGTGCTTGGACTGGCCATTGACCTCGACGGTGTGCCCGCCGCCCTGGGTGAGG
>Ga0316204_10004698_pt1 | contig 24028 bp, 27 predicted proteins | sample 6monrhotite_MG_2_FD_205661 | JGI IMG/M metagenome (GOLD analysis project Ga0316204, IMG submission 205661) | Microbial mat bacterial communities from mineral coupon in-situ incubated in ocean water Damariscotta River, Maine, United States -... | ecosystem: Environmental > Aquatic > Marine >... | reverse complement strand
CATCGGCATACTAATTGGACTGATTTTACCTGCGCTCTCTGGAGCCAGGGGTTCAGCCCTTCAAACTGTTGCGCTCAGCAATGTGCGATCAGTGGGAACGCAGTTCGAGCAATATGCAGGCGATCATGGCAACTACCCGCACAGAAACCTTGGGGAAGTTCCACCAGGGTTATTGGATGATGGAGACTTCGAGCCTGTAGGCGATGAGTTGATCATCGAATGGTACCCTGGCGGGATGATCATCGCGACGACAGACTACTTTGGTCATAGCTGGATGTGGCCGGCGATGGTTGCACCGATCGAAGATTGGCCGAACTATTGGGATACATGGGTTTCGCCTAGAAAGGATCAGCCTTTGCCATCGCTTGATGATGTCTCTTTCGACTCGGATATGCGTGTTGAGGACATGATCTCTATCAGATACTCAAACTCATTCGTAACACGCCCAGCGTATTGGAACGGTGAACAAACCGATATCGATTTGTCCCTTTTAAAAGCTGTACGCCCGCATGATGTCCGGTTTGCATCGGGCAAGGTCATGCTCTGGGACAACGACCTCTCATATTTGGGCACACGAAACATCCCAGAACGCGTGGATGGATTACTCAACGCGAAGACGCCGATGACCTTCGCCGATGGGCATGCAGAGGCTTTGCTTCCTAGCGATGCACATGAAGGTGTTCAGAATATAATGACAGGTGAAACGGTGAAACTGCACAGCACCAAGGATGGAGTGCACGGGCGAGATTATTGAATCCGAGTTATCGTTTCTTATTGGGAGTGATCGGTGAAAAGCTAGTCTTTCCGGTCTGGATCATCAGACGGATATAAGGCTCGCATGTGCCACAGTCAGATGAACAGCTTGCCTGTTCGCAGATTCCATTGAGAATATCCTGCTCGTTCACAACGCCGCAATCCTTGAGATCTTTGACGATCGGCAAAAGCGACTTGAATGTCACTTTATGGCAAACGCAATGATCGACGCTCAGCAGATTCATCTAAGCCACCGATCGGTGTTCTGGATATAGAATGGATCATTCGTCGCCGAGATCGAGCCGATGGCGTGGGCTTTGATCATGCGTGCATTGGGATCGTGATATTCATTTGCAACAGAGCCGTCGGCTCTTGCGGTTATGGCGAATCCGAACCCGGTTCCGTTTGGTTTGCGATGGCGGAAAGCGGTCGTGGGCGACCAGTTTTCACGCCAACCCAATCCAGGTGTGAAAAGCATGGGTGGATCAAGCAGTGCTGAGTTTGAAGGCTGTCCACTAAAGAGGGCGATCAGCGTGTCCGCGAATACAAGCTGAACCCCTGGGCGCTGCAGGTCGGATACGCGCATCGTGCGTTGGTTGTAAAGTTCGAAGTAACCGGTGGTTGATGGAGACAGTCCGTATGCGTTGTAGCCATAGGTCGATGTGAATCCGCTGGTTGAGCCTTGGGCTGTATAGGTCCCTCGTTGCTGATTAGGACACTCGAAGACCGATGTATCACCCGGGGCTGCGCTTATGTAGTTGGTCAGCGTGCCCTTTGTGTGATCGAGCGTCTGGTTCGAGATGTTCTCGGAGCCGTACCAGTAGAACCGATCCGCACCCGAGGTGCTCAGGTGAGGCATCGCGTATCCGCGGTTGTCATCGGAGTATAAGGTCCATGCGGTGACGAGCTGGCGTTGATTCGATGAACAGATTGAAGCCTGCGCAGATTCGCGGGCGCTGACGAGTGCAGGAAGCAGTATCGAGATCATGAGCGCAATGATCGCGATCACGACGAGGAGTTCGATGAGTGAGAAGGCGCGAGATTGTCTTTTTGCTGGATTCACTTGTTGAGATGATCGACGAGTTGCTCGAATGAGAGTTGTCCATCATTATAGAGGTTGATTACCTCTCGCGTCGAGATCACCGGAGGCGATGGTGGTGCAAACGCATGGATACCCTCAGCTCCAGGAGAGTAGATCCATGAGTTGAGCATTGCGGGCGTTGAACCGGTGCCTGAGTATTGTTCAGAAATGAAATCATGATCAGTAGGTAGCTTGGATAAATCGACTAGCTGCAGATCTGTATTGTGCCCAAAGAGCACGCCGGGGGTGGTTTCGGGGAGCGTGCCCACGAGAAGCAGATTGGTACCGGCGAGCGATATCGGTTGGTGAGTCCATCCGCCAATGGAGAGGAATGATTCACCAAAGTCCCAAATGCCGTTGCTGTTGATATCGTCGAGTGTATCAAGAGCAGAATCCCACATCAGCGATGCAGTTGAACCCTCATCACTGATGTACTGGATACTCGGGAGCGAGCCAAAGAAAGGAAGGAAATCGAATGCACCTGTCGCAATCCCACCTGAAACCACTACATCCCCGTTGCTCAGCACTACAGGTGTCGCATCTGTCCGATTTGTGGGGACCGACCAGACCAGCTCTCCGGTCTGTTTATTGATCTTCACCGTGTTGGCGCTCTGCTGCAATCCCGTGAACGAGAATGATGACGCATATACATGCCCACGTGTGATCACTACGCCAGAGAAGAACCCCGCGTTGATTGTGTTTGTAAATTCCCAGTTCGGCTGCGGAGGACTTGTTGCAATAGCGTCGAACGATTGGATTTGCCCCTTTGTTGAGCCCGGGCTCGAGGCGCTCGCAACATAAACTTTGCCAGCCGAATAAGCTGGGGAGTTGCCCGAACTGTCGCCACCGATGGGCGTCTGCCAGACAATCTCTCCTGGTTGGTATGGGTTACTGGTCTTATTGAGTGGGTCGGTGTTAATGCACAAGAGGCTAGCGGTTGAGCCGCCTCCGAAGGAATAGTTTGTGATAAACACCCGATCAGCATCACCAAGATCCGAGGTGACAACAGGCGAAGCGTTGACCACAATACCGTCGATAATAGTTGACCAGTTCTCAGCTCCGGATACAGAATCTAGCGAGATGATATTCTGCGAAATCGCCACAATGAGCTGGCCATGCTGGGAATCGATCGCAGGAGTGGACCATGAATCAAGGACCACGGGAGGGATTGGTGTCGCCCACAAGAAGTCTCCGGTAAACCGGTTATATGCGACCGCAAAGTTAGCCCCTGGGCTCTGTGGGCTTGTTGCTAATGTATAAACCCGTTTGCGATCGACGACAATCCCGGATTGTGCAATGGGAACATAGTTTGTAATGCCATCGCCGGTAGCAATCCAGAGCGGTGAGTTGAGCGAAGGAAGAATCGCAGCGGTATGTGCCCGTCCTTGACGACGGGTATTACCCCCGAAGTGTGACCAGGTCTGCCCTTCATCGAGCGGTGAGGTGCCCGGAGATTGATCATTCGGCAGATCAGGATTCGTCGTGACTAGATCCTGAGCGCACAACGGGGCGCAGATGGTCATCAGAGTTAGCAATCGGGCGAAGAGATACATATTGAGATTCCGATCAGATCAAAACAAACGAATCTTGGAAGCAGCCTGCCCGTGTTTCCACGAACAGGCAGCGATCTCTCTCCGCTCCCAAAAGGGAACGGGAACAAATAAGCGAGATTTATGCCCGTCGTCTGCGCGATGCAGCTAACGAGCCAAAGGTCAGCAGAAGAAAAGCGCTCGGAGAAGGAACAACCGCGACACCATCAACCTCGAAAGCCTGACCGGATTCATTGAGGAAACGGACAAAGCTCGCTGAATCAAGCCCGGTCGAAGCGATATCAATCCCGATGCCGCCGCCCGAGCCGTTGTACAGCGATACGAGATCGACAAAGCTCAGGTCCGCGAAATCGGACAAGAGAATTGATGGATCCATCGCTTGGGTAAAGTTCGATTCGATGAGCCCAATCGAGCCCGGTGTGGGTAGATCGAAGTCGCTATACCCCAGAGTTGGGAAAAGGTCGAGTGCAGTGATGCTCGCGGTGTGCCAACTCGATCCATCGCTTGATATCTGGATAGTCGCTTCGCCTCCAGCTCCAAAGATGGACGGGTTTGGACCTACAAGCCCGGAGCCGTCATTGCTCGGATCAGCGTCGGACCAAGAGGTGTCGATGAATCCTGAGTTCGAGAAGACAATCAGGTCGATCCCAAACGCATTGCTTGCGCTGTTGGTGATCTCTGCATCGAAGCCGAGGGTCAGATGCCCGCCGCTGCCAATCGAGACAAGCTCATCCGTGCCCCAGGAGGGGTTGAAAGGGGTGACGCCGCCGGGGAAAATGCCCTCGCCGGTGAACCGTTCTGGCGAGCCCAAAGCGGTAAGCGCATCGGAATACCCAACTGTGGGGTTCGAGCCGGCATCATATGAAATGAGCGTCGATGCAAACGGGTTCGCCAAGGCAATCCCCGTAGTAGCCGCGAGAGCGGACAAAGTGATGGTCGATGAACCCATGGTTCATTCTCTTTTCTGGTGCAAATCGCGGCACCGATGTCTGGTCTGCCCCACACAACTGCGCAAGACACTCCCCGGAATGGATTGGTCGATCCACGCGGCAAACAAAGTGAGTTGGTGGGTAAACTCGCGAGGGAAGTTCGCGATTGAGTCCACCAACCCCGGTCGCGAGGGTCGACATACATGTTCAAGGCAGGTCTTCCGGCTTTGGGCTCAGCTTGCTCGGCCTTCCCGATTCGTCCTATATCAGGAGTGAACCAGTGGCTGAATCTCCCTCAAAGAAGAGAGGATTCGTAGAGCAGACATCAATACCCATTACGGCGGCGCGTCCGCGGTGGCTTTTCACCACACTTCCCTATTCACCCGGATGTCAATCAAACCCCGGGCACCAAGAACATCCAAAGCGTATCACAAATTTACTCCTGAATCAAATTAGCCATTTAGCATGGCAATAATCACCTCCCACATGCTTGAAACACACCTCCAATCAATCTTGCAATCTAGGTTTAACCTCGAATCTCTCCGTCCGCTACAGCAGCAGATCATCGATCGGGTAATGGACGGTGGCGATGCGCTCATCGTCATGCCGACCGGATCGGGAAAGTCACTGTGCTTCCAGCTCCCCGCGATCGCGATGCGTGAAGAGTCCGGGGGGGAGGGTGTAGGATTGGTGTTCTCGCCATTGATCGCGCTGATGGAAGATCAGGTCGCTGCACTCCGTAAGAAGGGGATCAAAGCTTCGTTCGTAAACTCAACGGTTCGCAAGCAAGAGCGCCTTAAAAGATATAAGAATCTCGCGGCTGGAGAATACGAACTCTTCTATGCAACACCAGAGCGTATGGAGAAACCGGATTTTCGTGAAGCACTCGATCAGGTCCCTGGCGGCGTGAATCTGCTTGCGGTCGATGAGTGCCATTGTGTCACCAAGTGGGGGCATGATCTCCGCCCCGCCTATCAGAAAATAGGTGAGTTCAGAAAACAGCTAGGTCAACCGATTACCATCGCGCTAACCGCCACGGCGACCAAGCCGGTTCGTGAAGATATCCGCAAGGTGCTCGGTCTTGATCTCGATGAGATGCCTCTGTTTGCCGCCCCGGTAGATCGTCCTAACTTGAAGCTGATTTCATCTGAGGTCTGGGACGATGGCGAGAAGATCGAGCACATCAAAGCGATCGCATCAAAGACTACATCGACAGGAATTGTGTATTTCACGCTCATCAAGAATCTTGAGCAGATGGCGGATCGGCTGCAAGAAGCGATGCCCGGGCGAGAGATCGAGATCTATCACGGGAAGCTGCACCCGAAGGAACGCACGAGGGTCTACAAAAGATTTATCGAATCCGGTCCCAACGACGGATTGATCTTGCTCGCGACCAATGCTTTCGGCATGGGTGTTGATAAACCAGATCTACGCTACATCGTCCACGGCCAAATCCCAGCTTCGATCGAGGCATACCACCAGGAAGTCGGGCGAGCAGGTCGCGATGGAGAGGATTCGATCTGCGAACTGCTTTACTGTCAAGACGATCTTGCGATCCAGCAAGAGTTCATTCGCTGGCAGAATCCGGGAGCGGATTTCCTGATGTCAGTGATGAGCGCGATAGAAGCACGATTCACGGAAGACGACTTTGATGACGATGATCTGAGATTGATGGTGATCGGCAAAGGGCACGCACACGGAATGGGGGGGGGGATTATGGACTACGCCCTGATCCGCCTTGCCGAGCTAGGGGCGATCGAGCTGACCAGCATCCGTTCCGAGACTGGAGGTCGGGGCAGATACCGGTTTGTCAGATCGCTCGACGATGATGAGTTGGATATTGGTCAGATCGAAGAGAAACGTCAGAGGGATCTGATGCGGCTGCTTGATGTTGTCAAACTGACCAAAGCCGAGTCCATACCGGCGTATGTGTCAGACTATTTCGACCTCTAACCAATCAAGGTCTACCATATAAGCCACGAAATATTCAACGATACACCACCGAAAGGAACCAAAATGAGCGACCCAATCACAGAACTCCAGATCGAAGATATCACCGTTGGCGAGGGCACCGAATGCCCAGTTGGCGCGACTGTCGAGGTCCACTACAAGGGCCAACTCATGGACGGCACCGTCTTTGATTCATCATACGATCGGGGCGAGTCCATCAACTTCCCGCTGGGCAACCTCATTCAGGGTTGGCAAGAAGGAATCCCGGGGATGAAAATCGGTGGCAAGCGCAAGCTGACAATCCCTTACGCATTGGGTTATGGCGAGCACGGCGCTGGTGGCGCTATCCCGCCACGCGCGGATCTTATCTTTGAGATCGAACTCCTCGGCGTCAGCTAAATTATCAGATTCTCATGGCCAAGCCTACGGTTTCAATCGTGATGCCTAGCTTCAACCAGGCACAGTTTCTGGAAGAGGCAATCCGCAGCATCCTCGATCAACGGGGTGAGATTAAAGAGTTTGTTATTCTCGACGGCGGCTCGACCGATGGATCGGTCGAGATCATCGAGAAGTATGCATCTGAAATCGATCATTGGCAATCCAAACCCGACGGTGGTCAGTCACATGCGATCGCCGACGGGTTTTCTCGTGTGACCGGTGATGTGATCAACTGGATCAACTCTGATGATGCGATCCTCCCGGGCGCAATTTACGCAATCCGCGAACGATTCGCTGCTGATGATAAACTCGGACTGGTCGAAGGCAACACGGTGATTGTCGATGCCGAATCTTATGTGATCCGGTGCGATCGTCGCGCGGGCCCTTCAAAGTGGTGGGTTCATCATGGATACCTCAGATCGCATCAGCCCAGCACATTCTTCAAGCGTGAGCTCTTTGATCGGGCTGGCGGGCTCGACGTAGACCTGCAATGCACGATGGATACGGACTTGTGGTACCGATTGATCCCGATGACCAAGTGCGTGCGCATCAAGCGGTATATCGGGGTGCATCGTGTCCATGACGATGCCAAGGGAGAATCTTGGGATCAGGTGTACCGCGCCGAACGCGAGTTGCTTGATGGACGGTATCCCAAACTCCGCAAACGTCCTATTAAGCATCAGATAGGACGGATCACGTATTACGCGACTCAGGCAGCAAGCGGACGGAGCGCGGGAGCCAAGCACGATACCGCCCAACTCGTCGGCAATAAGCTTCGCGAAGTATTTCCTGATGATACAGCCGCGCTACGCCCGTGATCTGAGCACAAAGACCATGTGGTCTTTGTGTGAGAGCCAGCCCGGCGGCGGGGTCTCATCGAGGTGCTTGCGCAGAGGTGGGATTCCAAATCCCCTGAGACGCCAAGCGAGCCCCCAGATTCCATTTCTGATAAAATCGCGTGCGATGCGGTGAGGCTTCGATCTCATGTGCGAGATGCGCGTGTAATCCACAAGTGCAAACTGATGTCGCTCTGCGAGGTGTTCGATTGTTTGTCGGCAGTAAAACACCTGATGCTCAGGCAGGTTGCAATACCAGTATCGCTGCGACTGCAGCTTCCACCCCCACGCGTCGGTGTCGCCGGTGAGGGCGATAAATACGCCGCCTGGTTCCAGATGAGTCTTCACATGCTGAAAGAACTCAGCGGGGTCGATTAGATGCTCGAGCACATCGATCGCGAGAATGACATCGAACCTGTGATCAGGATTGTTGGGGTCGAGATCTTCGAAAAGGCTCCCGAGGATTGTGATTGATCGTTCGCTTGCCGTCTGTGCAGCAGCCTTGCCTGGCTCGAGCCCGAAGCATTCCCATGCTGGATCAGATTCTTGCAGGTACTGGAGTAGTGCTCCATTGGCGCATCCGACATCGAGGATCCTTTTGCCCTGAGCGTTGGTCGTGATGTAGCTTGCGATTTTGTCAAATCTACGCTTACGCGGTGAAGGTTCGTGCTCCCAATTGTCGCTGGACGCCAGTGTGTAGCATTCAACAAGCTTGTCCATTGGGATCGGAGGATCCTTGTAGTGCAGTCCGCAGTTGGAGCATCGGCGCATAGTAAAAGAAGCGGTGCCAAGGTCAATGGGCACTCCCGCCACCATAGGCGGTTGATTGTGGACGATCGGTCCGATGGAATGAGATTGATCATCGCAGATTGGACACGGTGTCGTCACAGCTGCTCCAGATGTCGAGATAGATTGGCCGAGACTGAACTGATGGGCATGTGTAGATCAGCGTTCGTACATCTTTTCAATCATCGCGTCGAACTTGCCAAGGCTTTGGTTGACCGTGTCTTGGGGACCCCAGAGCTTGATGAGAACTTTCGTGGTCGGCAGTTCGATGACCGCTGCGTGGATCGCGTAGAAGGGTGAGCCATTGCTCGTGCCCTTAGCTGTGGGGTCAATGTATGTCCCTTCGAGATCGAAGATTGTCACAGTGTGGCCCATCACAGTTTTCGTCGTGGTCTTTGCTGATGACCGCCCGCTGAATGTATCGGTGATGGTGGACTGGAGCGATCGCTTGATCTGTGTGATGGAATCTGTTTCTTTGGTAAACACAACCGATGCGTTGCCCAGTGGGTTCTGAATATACATCTCAGCGAATCGACCCGCGCCCGGCACCGCCATCCGCCAGTCCTCGGGCATGTCCCATGCAAACCCTGCAGCCTGGGCGTATTCCTCATCGAACTGAGTGATAGCGATCCCTCTCTCTGGCTCGGTTGAATCCTGGATCTGATCACGCAGATCCTTTGCGCGATCACGCGATCGCCCGAATAAGGATTTGGATCCATCTTCTTCGGTCCATTCCCTTTCTTCGTCTGCATACTCTTTTTCAGTCTCAGCAACATCGACCGGATCGACCACGTCTGGGGTTTCATCATCGGCAAGTTCGGTCACGATCCCTTTCTCGTCGGCAAGTTCGTCAAGATAGCTTGTGTCGGCTTCGAACTCAGGAGTCGCAACACCGGAGTCAGACCCTGAATCAGAACAGCCGACTAGAACAGTCAGTGCGAACAGAGCAAGAAACGCGAGCGCGAGCGATAAAGGGTTTCGTGGGTTTGTCATGATTTGAGTTTAGCGGCGAATAGACACAGAGCGGATACAAAAACCAGCTAAGGCGGACGGATGATCCCTCTCGCATCCGTCAACGCCCTAGCTGTGACCACTAGTCTGACACAATTCGGGGATATGATCGATGCAAAAAAACCAAATTCGATAAGGAAACACATTTCGTTTGAACTAAGACTCGCACATTCTGCGCGTTATTTCCAGATATCAGCGGTGATGAGCTCGATTGAGTTCCCAGACGGATCGCGAACATAAATAGATTTACCCGGATCTACACGGTCCCAGACCTGTTCTTGTTCGATGGGGATGCCGTGATTTGAGAACTGATCAAGCCAATTCTGATAGTCATCGGGGCGGATCCGCATTGCAATGTGTCCAGGCCCGCGAGATCCGTGCGATGGGACCGGACGCCCGGGCTGATCAGATATTTTTGGATTAAAAACGAGCAGGACATGGTTCGTATCAATGCGGAAAAGGACGGCAAGGTCTGACATTTCACGAGGCATATCTAGGCCGAGAACCTCATGGTAGAACCAGGCAGTTCTTTCGAGGTCATCCGAATAGATAATCGTTTCAAGGATTGAATCCGGTTTCATAGTGAAACAATAGACTCTCGACCGATTGTGTGTCGACTAGAATCTGATCTCAATTTGGAGGAATTAAATGAGTAAGAACACGAACTGGAACCCGACAGATTATACATCGTTCGAAGATATCAAGTCCGAACTGGACCGGTTCCAGATCGCGCAGGATCAGGGCAAGCTATCAACAACAGGTGGGTGGACATCGGGTCAAATACTCGAGCACTGCGGAAAGCTGATAGGATGCTCGATCGACGGATTCGAAGCGAAGGTACCCTGGTTCATAAAAGTGTTTGGCGTGCTGGTATTCAAACCGATGCTCGGAAAATCACATATGAAACCCGGCATCAAGCTCCCAAAGAATGCAACGAGTTTGCTCCCCGCGCAGGAATGTTCGTTTGACGATGGGATGAAGGTTATCCGAGATCAAATTACCCGTATTGATAATGGCGAACAGATGGATAAAAAATCACCAGTGCTCGGGAAGATGCGGCATGATCAGTTTGTGCTTTTACATCTAGATCATTGCAGATTGCATTTCGGGTTCATCAAATGCGACTGAGTTAGCACATCGTCATGCCGCCATCGACAGCGATGGTTTGGCCGGTGATGAATCGGGCTTCGTCGCTGGTGACATACGACACCGCAGCCGCGATATCCTCAGGCTGACCAAGCTCTCGAGTGGAGATCACCGTCTTGATGTGCTCTGTGACCGCAGCGGGCAGGTCTTTGGTCATGTCGGTGGCGATGAAGCCCGGAGCGACACAGTTTGCGGTGATGTTTTTCTTGCCGAGCTCGCGTGCGATCGTTTTGGTGAACCCTGTGAGCCCTGATTTGGCGGCGGCGTAGTTCGATTGCCCTGAGTTGCCGACAAGACCAGATGTTGAAGCGATATTGCAGATCCGCCCAAACTTGCCCTTCATCATCGGCCTCGCTGCAGCTCTGCACGCGACAAAGACGCTCTTGAGATTGGTATTGATCACATCGTCCCACTCATCATCCGACATCCGCAGGATGAGATTGTCCTTGGTTATGCCAGCATTGTTGACAAGAATATCGAGTCTCCCATGCTCTGAGGCAACGCCTTCGACCATCGCAGCTACCGCGGTGAAATCTGAGATATCGCATGTTTGAGAACTCGCCGAGCCCCCGGATGCGGTAATCTCGGCGACGAGTTCGTCGAGCGGGCCCTGTGATCGTGAGACACATACGACATGGCGTCCATCAGCTGCGAGTTGGGTTGCGATGGCTCGGCCGATTCCTCGGGATGCTCCGGTGACGATGGCGACGCGTTTGTCGGTCATGGTGTTGCTCATTTCTATTGATCCGTTTTATGAAACGGTGGCGGGTTCGTTGTGCCCTTGGACTTTTGTGCCGCGATTGATTCTTCGCATCATCCCCCCCAGAGTTTTCCCTGGAGCGAGTTCATGGAATGCCGAATCCGCATTATTGGCGATGAGGTATTCGCAGCACGCTGCCCAGCGAACGGGTGATGTAAGCTGCTCGACCAATCTTTGGCGGATCGAATCCGGGTCGGACTCATGGGGCAATGCGGTAACATTCGACATCACTGTACACGACAGGTTATGAATTTGAGTCGCTGCGAGCGCCTCGGCTAGTTGATCAGCTGCAGGCTGCATAAATGGCGAGTGGAATGCACCAGCGACGGCCAGTCGTGTGGCACGCAGTCCAAGTTCAGAGGCTGCGAGTTCTGCTCGATCACATGCTGCAGCTGAGCCTGATATTACAACCTGGCCAGGCGCGTTGAAGTTGGCCGAGACAAGGATGTCGTTCTCGCGAGCTTTTTCACAGACCGCGTTCGCTTTTTCTTCATCAGCGCCGATCAATGCAACCATCGAGGATGGTGAAGCCTGGGCTGCTTCCTGCATAGCTTTTCCGCGTAGTGCGACAAGCTTGAGCCCGTCAACGAAGGAGAATGCGCCTGCGATATGCAGTGCGGTGTACTCTCCGAGTGACAGACCCGCGGTTGCAACCATGTTGAGTTCTTTGGTCGTCAAGTTCTCGCCGTCTAGCCATCCGGCATAGCACGCGACCGAAGCGGCAAAGATCGCTGGCTGAGAAACATCAGTGCGATTCAATGTTTCGGATGGCCCTTCAAAACAAAGGGTTGAGAGCGGAGATCCGAGTGAATCACCCATCGCATCGTCTGCTTGCTCGAATATGGTGCGAGCGGCTTCGGATGTCTCGCTCCACTGCTTGCCCATCGAGATCGCTTGAGCCCCTTGCCCGGGGCAGAGAATTATGTTGTTCATCGAAGTTTGCTCCATAGTGTTTCGTGATAAAACGAACGGTCAGAGCTGCCAGAGCGACGATCCCCAGGTCAGGCCCGCGCCGAAAGCGAGGAACATGATCCTTTGCCCGGGCTTGATTTGGCCTGACTCGGCGAGTTCTGCAAACACGAGCGGAGCCGAGGCGGCAACCGTATTGCCATACTTGTGGATATTCTTTAGCAGCTTCTCTTCAGGAATACCGAATCGATCGCGAGCGGCATCAAGGATTCGGGAGTTGGCCTGATGGCACACAAAGTGATCGACATCGTCTGCGGTCAGTCCCGCGTCATCGAGGGTGTCCGCGATCACCTGCTGGAACTTTGAGACTGCGAACTTGAATACAGCCTGCCCATTCATCTGGACAAGCCCGCACATATTCTGGTCAAACTCGGTGCCCTCAGGTATATCAAACTTAGTGCTTGGGATGTAGAGGTGCTTGCTCCCTGCTCCGTCGGTGTGCATGCGGTGGGCGATCAATCCCTTAGAAGTGTCATCGGTCTTTCGTACGATCAATGCGGCGGCCGCGTCGCCAAATAGAATCGCAGCTCCGCGACCCTCTGTCGAATAATCTACATGGCGGGAGAGTGTGTCAGCACCGATTACGCCGATTGTTCCGTACATCCCGGATTCGACGAGGGCACTGGCGAGTGATATGGTGTAGATGAAACCAGAGCATGCCGCATTGATATCCATCGCTGCGATGTTCCCAGCCCCGATTTTCCGAGCGACCACACACGCGACCGATGGGGTCGGCATGTCGGGCGTCATCGTCGCAACGAGAAGCATGTCAAGATCTGTGACATCAATCCCCGCATCTGAGATTGCACCGCTGAGTGCTTTGATTGCGAGGGATGAAGTAAGCTCACCGTTTTCTGTATCAGCCTGTCTGCGCTCTTTGATGCCTGTGCGTTTGACGATCCACTCGTCAGAGGTGTCCATGCATTTTTCAAGATCGGCATTGGTCACTATTTTATCGGGAAGCCCATGTGCAGACCCGATGATTTCGACGCCGATAGACCGGCTTCTTGAGCTGTTGCGATCACTCATGATGCGGGTTCGCCTTGCTCAGATTTGGACATCTCGAACTCGGAGAGCTGTCCAAGGCGTTCGACGATCTCGTCGTTGACATGCCCGCGGACATATTCGAGCGTGTTCCTAATGGCGGACTTGATCGTCCGCGACTCGGAAGTGCCATGGGCGATCATCATGACGCCGTTGAGTCCCAGCAGCGGTGCGCCGCCGAACTCATGGTAATCGTTCTTTTTATAAATCTGTTTCACGATCGGCTCGAACTGGGCAGCGAGCTTTGGATCATGCTCAAAGATTTCCTGTGCTATCGCCTGAAATATACTTTTGGCAAAGCCTTCAGCCATCTTGAGGACTGTGTTGCCCACAAACCCGTCGGTGACCACAACATCCGCGGTCCCGCCGAAGAGATCCCGCCCTTCGATGTAACCAATGTAGTTGATCCCTGGCGTGTTTTTGAGCAGTTCTGCGGTTTCTCTTGCGAGCCCGGATCCCTTGCTTTCTTCAGATCCGATGTTCATAAGACCAACGCGGGGTGATTCTTTGCCCAAGATCCGCTTGGCATAGATGTCGGCCATGATCGCGTATTGCCATAGGTGGGTCGCGCGTGGCTCTGGATTAGCGCCCGCGTCGCAGAGCACAACTGGGCCATGGAATGATTGGAAGGTCACTGCAATGCCCGGGCGGTGGACACCTCGCAAGCGTTTCATGTGCATCTGCCCGGCAGCAACGCATGCTCCAGTGTTGCCAGCGGAGATCACGGCATCGCACCGGACCTCGGCTTTCTTAGATCCGAGCTTGGCCATCTTGACGATGGTTGAATCTTGGAACTGTCGCACAGCTACGGTTGGTGATGCACCCATCGGGATCACTTCACTAGCGTGTACAATCTCAAAACGATGATCGGAAATCTTTTGTTTGCTCAAATACGCTGAGATCAGATCTTTGCACCCGATGAGTATGAGCTTGTCGGTATCTTCGAGATGAGACAACCCCTCGATACAACCATCGAGAATGGCGTCGGGTGCGTTGTCGCCTCCCATGACATCAATTGCGATGCGAATCGACAAGGTCGACCTCCGATACGGGGGGGGAATCAGAAGATGGCTGACGAATCAGGCGTTGGTGCCGATACCGAGCTTACGAACCTTGATGCGAAGACCCGGGCGGACATACCCAGACTCTGCGCAGACACGGTGATGCAGCTTAGGCATCCCGCTCAATGGGCAGATTGTGGGGGTCTTGCCGGTGATCGCATCGTGTGAACGGCGGCGCTTGGAACGACCTCTGCTTTGGCGTTGTGCTGGAAGCATTGGTGCTCTCCTTGCTGACAAGGGCGAAAATCAACCGAGAATGGCCGGTGCCCGTGTGCTGAAAATGCTGCGAAATAATACACAGCGTATTGATCTGAGTACCCCCGGCAACAAAGCCGGAGTTGGACGGCAACGATAGTCATTGAGCGCTGCAGAGTCAATCCGTGAAGACTGGACACAACCCCCGCAAAGGGCTATATTTGCCCAGACAATATGCCTCCCTAGCTCAATTGGTAGAGCAGCGGACTCTTAATCCGCGTGTTCAGGGTTCAAGTCCCTGGGGGGGTATTTTTCGAGGCACACATCGATCCGGAATCCGAGATCGGGTGTGCTTTTTTCATGGGAAATAACTGAAATTGTTGGTGAATGATAGGGTGTTTGATATGGCTGGTGGGCGTGAATATTCATCTCAACAACGGAAAATCATTAATCGATATTATGACAATATCGACACCATCTTGATCACTCGACTCACTGAGATTTCAACAGAGATGATTCTGGCGATGGGTGATCCAAAGAAACTCGATCGGCTCTGGAAAAGGGCAGCGCAAGCGCTTGAAAAAATCAAAGCCGAAGATGGGAAAGAAGACCCGGCGATCCATCAGATTCTTGTGACACAAGATGTAGAAGCACTCGCAAAGCTGGTCTCGAAGCTCAGCAGATAGCACTGTTTAGATTACTTTTTCTTGGAAGTTTTCGGCTTTGCTGAGCTCGGCTTCGAAGTCGCCGAGGCAGATTGCAAACCTGCTCCGATTTTAGCTTTGAGTTCGTCATGCTTTTTGACATACATGACGCAGGTTGCCACAAAGGTCGCGTGTGACCATGTCAATGGAGAGACCGACATCGGTGCCCCTGAATATGGGTCAAACTGCTCAGCCAGAACCCCGGAATCAAGCGTGTGCCCTACGGTCCACTCCAAGAGAGGCATAGCGAGTCTGAGTTCTTCCATCGATTCAGCACATGCAATGTGGTACTGCGCTTGCCAGAGTGTACAGATCACCCAAGGATTTCCGGGGACATCATCGGTTTTTTCGGATTCGACTTGGTGATAATAATCACGCTCGTATCGCGCGCACCCGCCCACATCGGTCTTGACCCATAAGCGATCTCTGAGCGATTTCATCTCAGATTGAACAATTTGGTCTTTGGCGTCGAACGCGCCGAAAGCGAAGAGTGCATAGTTGGCGCTGTCGCGAGTCATATCTAGGCGGTATGTCCCGTCTTCGAGAGGAATCGCCATGCGTGCAAACTGCTGGCGCTCCGAGTGCCACATATGCCTGCGGAGCGCGCCTTTCATCCGCTCTGCTCCCTCGCGGAAAGCGGCCGCTCGATCCATCTCTCCAAAATCACGAGCAAATGCGGACGCTGCATTGAGCGCTCCGATAGTGGCTGCAACCGTGAAGGTATGTATCCCACGTCTTTCTTCCCAGAGATCCCAGGATTGCAACGGCAACCCATTGTGATCACGGTGCTCGAGCATCCACATCGCAGGGCGGACAACCAAGCTGATATACAGCGGTTTAATAAACTCAACATCACGGAACGCTTCGAAATGTTCTCTTAGCGCCCAAAGCGTTAATGCGGTTTCGTCCTGCTGGATTGGAAGGATTGACTGTCCATCGATCATCCACGGATGCCACGAGCTTGCAAGATTACCTTCGGGCGTGTATTTATGCAAGAAATATGGTTTGTCGCCGATGCAGCGGTCTGCGAACCGGAAGAAGTTTCGGCTCAGTTCGCTCTGCCCGGCAAGGATAAGCGAGTGTGCGACGAGAGCGCCATCACGCATCCAGCAGTACGAATAATGATCGCCGGCGAAATGGGTGATGTCTGAGTCATTGGCTGCGATGATCGCACCGCCGTTATCGATTTGTGTACGGAGGATCAGCTGGCTGCGGTAATATAGATCTTGTACTGGTTCTGGGAGGATCGCGGTATTGATCGGTTCCTTGCGGGACCAGAGCTTCCAGTACGCCTCGGTTCTGGTGATGAGTCTCTCCGGACCGATCTCCCAGACACGTTGATTGATGTGCTTCGCATCTTCGTAGTTCTCGGCGCAAACGATCCACATCGTGGCTTCTTGTGTTGCGAATGGCTTAATCTGAAGATTGATCCCAACAGTTGCATCGACCGATCCCTGGGAGATCGCGTTGCGGCCAAGCTGCCCGTCTTCTGCGTCGCGCCAAGTGCCCTCAGCGCCGCCGACTCTTTTGGCACCGATTGCCCAGTTATCGACACCCACTTTGTTTTCGTTACAAGTGTTAATTAGGAAGTAGGCATCGTCTTTGTACATGATGACTGCGCGGGTAGTGGGGTCGTAGTTTGCTGTATCGCCCACAGGTGAGCCGTTGATCGAGAAGTCGCAATGGAAGAACAATCGTACATCACGAGATTTGCCAGCCAGATCGCGTACGGCCAATTGTCGAAAGTAGACCGGCTTGTGAAGATCTACGACATCGTTGGAGATGATCTCGATTCCGAGTTCTTTGTGAGTTAGGGTGACCTCAGTGGTCAGTGAGTCGGGTTTGTATTGGAGCGTGCGATTCCATCCCTCGTCCTCAATCCAGGCCATTTGCCCGTCGATCCAGACACCGAAGCGTTGGACATGCCCATTGGTATGGTTGTGGCGACCCACCCGAGGCGAATACAGGTCTCTGATCCGGTAAAGGTCATCAAATGTGATCAGCATGTTGCCGTTGCCGACGGGGATATCTCTGGGCATGTTTAGGCTCGTTGATTGGAACTGATTGGGAGACAGGTACTCAAAGATCTATCGGCCATTGCGTATATGCAAGTTGCCCAGAAGACGGAAGAGAGGACTGAAATACGCTATATATAGGCATTTCTGATCATAGATCATCGGATTCAGCGGGTTCTCGATTGTTGGATCAATGATCTTGAGGTATGATTGTTCGGGTAATGGGTGTGAGTTGCTCACTTTCGCAACATATCAAGGGCATTCGTCCGATGGCTGCAGTGGAGAATCTCTGGCAGAGTCTGCGAGATCGAATCACGAATCATCAATCCGTCTGAGCAGGCATACGAGGTCTGAACTATGTATCAAAAATTGTCACTCTCAAAAATTCGCACTGTTTCTGGATGTGAATCCTTTGTTAGAAAAGGGTTTACGCTCATCGAGTTATTGGTGGTCATCGCTATCATCGCCATCCTCGTTGGCCTCTTGCTCCCTGCATTAGGAAGTGCACAAAAAAGCGCAAGGCTAGTTAAGAGTCAGGCAAACCTACGTTCACTCGCTCAGATCCAAGAGGTCTACGCCGGTGAATACCGAGGGAGCCTGATCAATCCGCATGAAATCAAGAAGTTTATCTCGAATATGGGCAACGGCGGTGGAGGACCCGGTGGTAGAGGATGGGGGTTGGTTCATAAAGTAGGCTCTAATGCTGCTCTTGAGTTTCCTCCAGGCCCCGGTAACGGGACGGAGTGGTATTCGGAGATGTATGCGTTCCACTGGTACTCGGTCATTGGTGGCTGGCTCAGCCAGGGCAACTACGCTTCCGAGGTCCAGTTCTCGCCATCGGATCGGGTGATCGTCGCTCGGATGCAGGAGCTCGAAGAGAATCCGCCAAGAGGGTGGTCTCTTGAGAATGGTTTTTGGGATGGGTCCTATGTGCTTTCGCCAACATGCTGGTTTGCTCCGGAACGATATAAGGATGATGAGCGAGGACCAGCACCAAGGAACGACCCCATCGCATCGAAAGCAAAGAGAAATCGGATGGCAGGGGTGACATATCCATCGCAAAAGGTGATGATGTGGGAAAGATTTGATTGGACAAAGAATGATCGGATCGCAAGTTTCCGTGATCCAAGTATTGGAGGCGGGGTACCGATCATCTTTGGTAAAGAACCGCACTCACCACAATGGAATAACCCAGATGCGGAGCCCTCAGTTGCGACAGCCGACGGGAGTGTCTCAAGAGTAAAAATTGCAAGCATCTTTAGCAATATGGAAAATGAGAGTGATCGGATCGCAAGATCTTACACGCCGACGGATTCATGGGATCCGACATATGCGGGACTCAGACTTTATTCGATGCACGAGGACAACTTCGAGATCGGCAATGCTGAATCCGGTATGGGGAAGTATCCTGCGTTCTTCTGGGCAACCAGGGACGGGATCCGCGGGCGTGATTTCACGAGATAACTCTTCTGCGAAGACATTCGCCGGGATTAGCTTTGAAGAGGATTACTTAGATTTGCCCATCGAGAAGGGCTGCAGCGAGATCTTCTGCATTCATATCGTCGGCGGAACCACTGGAGTTGTCTCCAGGTCCCATCGCGTTGATCCGGTCTTCGGGGTCGCCGATGAAGTTGATCTGAATCCCGAAGTTTTCGCCGACTTTCACCGCTGAGCCTTGCCCTATTGGTTTATTGCTCACCCGGACCTCCAGGTCTTCCTCTGCTTCTTTGCTGAGTTCAATGATTGAGCCTGGGATCCAGTTGCGTATGTCATTGATCATGACTTTTCGTTCGCCGAGGACGACGACGAATGGGACTTCAAGCGACATGATCGATTTAATATCCGGGTTCATACACACTCCATCGGCAGAATCTGCGCCTCAGTTCATGCGCAGTGATCATCTTCCAGTTATTCCTTGGATCAACGCAATGAGTGTGCCATATTGCGGATTTTGATGGAAGAGCCTGTTTAGCCTTCGTACTTTGAACAAATCAGTGTGACATTGTGTCCACCGAACCCAAAGGTGTTGTTCATGACATGATTAATTGGCATTTCACGGGCGGTGTTCGCGACAATATCGATCTTATCAAATCCCTCATCGAGATTATCCACATTGATTGTTGGTGGAACGAGCTTGTCGTGTATCGCACCAATGCAAGCAATAAGCTCGACCGCTCCTGAAGCACCTAGGCAGTGCCCATGCATCGACTTTGTGGAGTTCATGACAAGCCCGTTGCCCGGCTTTGAGCGATCTCCGAACACTGTTTGGACCGCTTGAACCTCGGCTTTGTCGCCCAGCGGGGTAGATGTGCCATGAGCGTTGATGTAGTCAATATCCTCGAGATTGAGCCCGGCATCTTCGATTGCCCATCTCATCGAGTTGCATGCGCCGCGCCCTTCAGCATGAGGAGCGGTGATGTGTCCAGCGTCGCAAGAGTTGCCTGTGCCGCTGAGCACCGCGTAGATTGTTGCGCCGCGTGCCTTTGCGTGCTCTTCGGATTCGAGCACAAACATCGCTGCACCCTCCGAGAGGACAAACCCGTCACGATCAACATCGAATGGTCGCGATGCGGCGGTGGGGTCATCGTTGCGCGTCGAGAGCGCTTTCATGGTCATGAAGGCGCCGATGCAAAGCGGTGTGACCGCGGCTTCGGCGCCACCCGCGATCATGACATCGGTTTTGCCAGAGCGGATGTAGTTCATCGCATCACCGATAGCATGTCCGGACGAGGCGCACGCAGTGGCGTGTGCGGTGGCCGGGCCTTGCATATTAAACGCAATCGCGACATTGCCAGTGGTCGCATTGACCATTAACTTGGGGACGGTGAATGGATTTATCCTTGACGGCCCCTTATCACGCATGTTAAGTACAGCGGCCTCGATTGTTGAGATACCCCCAACGCCTGATCCGATGACTACTCCATGGCGTGTTGGATCGCCCTTGGTGTGATCCCATCCTGAATGCTTAACGGCCTCGATCGCGGCGCTAAGCCCAAGTTGGGCTGAGCGATCGAGTCTGCGTGCTTCTTTTTTATCTATGAGTGAAGCGGGGTCCCAATCTTTGACCTGCCCGCCGATATGGACGGTCCATCCGTCGAACTTGTCGAAGTCTGGGTTCTCAATAAGCGCGATGCCGGATGTCCCGGCGCGCATCGATTCCCACGTGTCTTGGGCGTTGAGCCCAAGATCTGTGATTGCTCCATAGCCTGTGATTACAACCCGACGGTTTGGCATTTGAGACATATGGGTGTACTCGTGAGCTTTAAATATTGATCTGGTATACACCAGAACGCCCCACCAGGGTGAACTGATGGGGTGTTTGGTCATAGTCAGATCGGAAAGTTAATCGATGCCGTTGGCCTGCTTGATGAATGCGACCGCTTGTCCGACAGTCTGAATTTTTTCAGCCTGATCATCGGGGATTGAGGTCTCGAACTCATCTTCGAACTCCATTACGAGTTCGACGGTATCGAGGGAATCTGCGTTGAGGTCTTCAACGAAGCTGGTATCGGATGTGATCTTGCCTTTGTCAGCACCCATTTGTTCGGCGACAATATCGATCACCTTTGCTTCAATTTCCTGTTCGGTCACAGCGTCGTCTCCGGATAAATGTGGGACCGTGCGGCTGAGTTTGAGCATCCCAAACACCCGAGCAGCCTTGTCCCGATTCAGGCCCGGATTCTAGCCTCAACAACCTCGTTTGCCAAATCGGACCCTCAAGGAACCCAAAACCTCGATTTTCGGTCCACAACTCCTCATAAGTTGGGGTTATCGACCGCACTAATCGGTATGGCCCGTCTATCGGGTGCCATTGTGCGATTTGCGGGTCACACTCTCGTTTTCTAGGTCGAGCGGGGCTGTCGAGTAGACGAAGAAAAGGGTGAACCCACATGGTGTGGGGATAAATCGCCCGCAAGGGTCGTGGAGGACTGGCGATGGGAACTATGCCCAAGGAACCTGAAGCATTTGCAGAGCAAGTGGCCAAGCTCATCGAACAGATGCAGCCTGGATTCCAGATTGACCGTGTGAATGCACAAGAGCTGCTTGTTAATGGCAGACGACTCGATCTGGAGAATCTCTTCAGGATGGTGGCCCACGAGCCGGATCGCGGGACTGATATCGTAGAGCACTTCCTTGACCAGCTCTTTGCTGGCGAGCAGATGGAGGTTGCTGAAGAGTCATTCGATCAGGTAAAAGCCCGGGTTATGCCACGGATTCAGCCTACTTCGATCTTCGAGCACTTATCGGAAGAACTCGTCGCTCATGTGCCGTTTGTGAACGACACTGTGATCGTGTTCGTGCTTGATATGCCTCACATGACGGTGAGCATCACCACCGAGCAGGTGATCAAGTGGGGGATCACGATTGATGATCTTGAAGAGATCGCCCGCGAGAATCTAGATCTCTATGCTCCAGAGCTTGAGATGCAGGTGATCGAATCCGCCGAGGGCGGGAAAGCGGTTATCGTTGCAGAGCAAGACGGGTACGATGCGGCGAGATTGCTGATGGGTGATTTACACATGAAGCTCGCTTCGCATCTCGGGGCAGATTTTTATGTTGCAACCCCAGCGAGGGATATGTTCATCGCATTGAGTTGTGAACCAGTCGAATTTGTAGATAGGCTGCGGTCACGCGTCGCGGAGGATTTCTCCCGACTGCCATATCCGATCACACAGGATCTGTTTCTCGTGACCTTGGATGGCGTGGCCGGGACGACATGGATGCGCGAAGCGGCTTGAGATCAGATCCTTGAATCACACACTCGCCACTGATCTCCGTAGGTTCAGTGGTTTTTCTTTGGGCATATGAACTCTGCTCTCTGTTAGGAATTCTATACTCAAACCATGATCCTCCTGATCGACAACTACGACTCCTTCACTTGGAACCTTGTTCAAAGGCTCGGGGAACTCGATCCAACGCTCGAGCCCGGTCGGGATCTCATAGTCGTACGCCACGATGCGATTACGCCTGAAGATGCAGAGGCATTGGACGGGGGGCGAGGCCCAAGCCATGTGATTATCTCACCTGGGCCCTGCACGCCCAAAGAGGCGGGCGTATCGAGCAGGATTATTGAGCACTTTGCCGGGCGTGTTCCGGTTCTGGGGGTTTGTCTTGGGCACCAGTGCATGGCCGACCTACACGACATGGTGGTCGAGCGCCATCCGGTGTTAATGCACGGCAAGACCTCAAAGATTGCTCATGATGGAAAAGGACTTTTCGAGGGTGTGGAATCACCGGCTACTGTTGCGAGGTATCACTCGCTGGTGGTTCGTCGAGATACAGTGCCAACACTTGAGATTGATCGAGACGGATGGGAAGTCTCCGCATCGTGCTCCGATGAAATTGAAGGTCTTCCTGTAGAGGTGGTCATGGGATTACGCCGAGTCTGGGCGGATGCTACAAAAGCACCACTCGAGGGCGTCCAGTTCCATCCTGAGAGTTTCATGACTCCGTCAGGGACGATGATGCTTTGGAACTTCCTAGCGATGGGGAAATGGGGCAGAAGAGTGCCCAAGCCGACGAATGATTGAGTTCCGGCGTGAAATCTGTGCGGACTCCTGATATTGTCTAGGCATGCTTCACCCCGCACCAACCACCAAAATCGATCCAACGCTCGCTCGTGGCACAGTTCTTGAGGTCTGCGATGCGACCGCAAATACCCCTGCCCGAGTTGTGCTGAGCTTCCCCAATACGAGCTACAAATCAGCTTTCGAGACACATGATGATCTTGAGATGCTCCGCTCTCGCATTGGCGAAATGGTGATGGGACGGATCTATGCGAAAGCCCGTCGAGTGGATCAGCCTCAGGCAGGTGGACGACGGATCGATCCTTGCTTAGGGACGCCAAGGCGTGTGATGGGCACCGTGGTTGGGGTTGATCCGAGCGCCAATGTGGTTGTGATGGATGCGGGTGTTCCTGTCTTGCTCACCCTTTCCGCTCCAGGACAACAAGCGCAGCAGTTTGTCGAAGCTGATTTTATTGCCTGTGATGTTTTTCCTGGGACTCGATTCGCATTGCAGATCTCATGATCGAAGTGCTTGGGAATTATACAGTTGTAGGTATGTAGAGTTTTTTTAAATGACATGGGCGATGCTGAGGGGCATCGTTTATCGATGCAGATTGATATGAAACTCATTTGGCTAGATAAGGCCATAGACCCTAAATCACCGGTTTTTGGGAGTTTTTTCATGGGTAGAAGAAGAATCCAAGTATGATGCGGTTCAAATCCTACTTGCCTACCGAGACCGCTACATGCTGACTACAAACTCATTCGGATTAAACTTTGTTCTCATTCTCGCGAGTTCGGTAGGGATCCATCTTGTTTCGCTCGATGTCCCCAGTTTTGATGACCAACATGGTATCAGCGATGAAGACTTGAGCGATGGCTCTTATTCTCCTGGGCAGGCTGAAGATTACATCGAGTCTTGGTTGTACATGCATATTCCTGATTTCGGGACATTCACTTTGCGCGAGGTGCTTGAAGAAGGGACGCTGGGTCATGATGCATTCGGAGCCTTCGGCTATCCGATTGAGGACTTTGAGCCGATCGAGTTGATGACCACAAATCCGACTCAGAATAACAATGGGATTGTTGTGTACATGCTCGCAGAACATTGTCTTGGCGACTTTAATGACGATGGGACAGTGAATATCGGGGATCTGTCGTTGTTCACGATTGCGTACAGCGAGGGGGATTTGATAGCCGATCTCACTGGCAATGGCGAGGTTGATATCTTCGATCAAATATTTTTTATCCAGCTCCTATCGATGGGCTGCGTCACCATGTAATTAGTATTTC
>Ga0316204_10004696_pt1 | contig 24047 bp, 23 predicted proteins | sample 6monrhotite_MG_2_FD_205661 | JGI IMG/M metagenome (GOLD analysis project Ga0316204, IMG submission 205661) | Microbial mat bacterial communities from mineral coupon in-situ incubated in ocean water Damariscotta River, Maine, United States -... | ecosystem: Environmental > Aquatic > Marine >... | reverse complement strand
TAACCGAATCTGGATCGACTGCATTGTGGATGTCACGTATTAGTTCAGGCATTCCTATCTATGCTTTGACGAGTCATGTAGAGACACGTAGAAAGGTCACACTTTACCGCGGAGTCTATCCGGTGAGTTTTGAGCCGACGACAAAAGATCACTCTGAAGTAAATCGTGAAGCGGTTGAAGAATTACTGCGCAGGGGTGCTGTACGTGACGGTGACTTAGTTATTCTAACCAAGGGCGACCTGATGGGTGTCATGGGTGGTTCGAATGCAATGAAGGTTATCCGGGTGGGTGAACATGCGGTTGACATGGACGATAAGTAATAACGAATTTAACAGATATTTTAATTTTAAAACTTAGACCTAAGGAGAATCCAAAATGGCCTTAATCTCTCTACGCCAGTTACTGGATCATGCCGCTGAAAACAGTTATGGCATGCCAGCATTTAATGTTAATAATATGGAACAAGTCCACGCTATTATGCAAGCGGCTGATGCCACTAATAGCCCAGTCATTATGCAGGGTTCTGCGGGCGCACGTTCTTATGCAGGCGAACCTTTCCTGCGTCACCTGATTTCTGCTGCGATTGAAATGTATCCTCATATTCCAATTGTTATGCATCAGGATCATGGTTCTGAGCCAGCGGTTTGTTTGCGCTCAATTCAATCTGGTTTCAGCTCTGTCATGATGGATGGTTCATTAATGGCGGACATGAAGACACCATCTTCTTTTGAATACAACGTTGATGTGACAAAAGAAGTTGTGAAAATGGCACATGCCGGTGGTGTTTCGGTTGAAGGTGAACTGGGTTGTTTAGGTTCATTGGAAACGGGCGAAATGGGTGAAGAAGACGGCCATGGTGCTGAAGGCAAGCTGGACATGGACCAGTTACTGACAGGCGTTGAAGAAGCGGCTGACTTCGTTAAGGCAACAGGTGTTGATGCCCTGGCAATTGCCATTGGTACTTCACACGGTGCTTACAAGTTTACTCAGGAACCAACGGGTGAAATTTTACGTATTGACCGCATTAAAGAAATTCATGCACGCATCCCGAATACACATCTGGTTATGCACGGTTCTTCTTCAGTACCTCAGGACTGGCTGAAGGTCATCAATAGTTATGGTGGCGATATGGGTCAGACCTACGGTGTACCTGTTGATGAAATCGTTGAAGGTATCAAGAACGGTGTTCGTAAGGTTAATATCGATACTGACCTGCGCATGGCCTCTACCGGTTCTATCCGCAAACATCTTTCTGAAAATACTTCTAACTTTGACCCACGTAAATTCCTCAAGGAATCAACCAAGGGCATGATGGAAATCTGTAAGGCACGTTACGAAGCGTTTGGTTGTGCTGGACAGGCTGCGAAGATCAAGCCAATGAGCCTGGAAGTCATGTTTGGGCGTTATGCCGCTGGCGAACTGGAGCCAAAAATTAAATAAACTGGTAACAGTATATTAATTTGAAAAGGGCGGTTTTAACCGCCCTTTTTTATTGTCCGGGTATAATGCATGCACGTAAGATACTGTTATTTTTAAGGTATTTTGATTTTTAAAGACCAGAGAGAGAAAGGACGATAACTAATGTAAGTGGTGAGTGAGTACCTGCATAGGAGGTTTCATCCGTGCCAAGTAATATCGTCAAAATTGAAAGACATTCTAATACCTCGATGGGCTATATTTTCTGGCCCATGATGATGATCATAATGGCTGCGTTTTTGTACTCTCAGTCCGCGGTGTCGGCTGTAACTCAGCATGCATCCTATCATCAGCATTCATTATTAAAACAGCAGACCGGCTGGCAAGCGACACAGCAAATGGCCAATCTTGAATCAGCGCGTGAAGCCTTTTCCGATGAGGAAGTACATTTAAGTTATCGCCTACTGAAGCCTCTGGCAGTGCAAGGGCACACGCTTGCGCAATATCAGCTCGCAATGTTACACGATAGTGAACAGGGCGCTTACAGCTCACGGGCCGAGGCAGCCTATTGGTATCAACAGGCAGCAAGAAACGGACACAAAGATGCGCAGCATAATCTTGCGGTGGCTTATGCGAATGGCGAAGGAATAGAACAGGACATTAATAAAGCATTGCAGTGGTGGAAACGTGCCGCTTTAGCCGGTCATGTCGATGCACAATATAATTTGGGTATTATCTACGCGACGGGTAAAGGTGGTGTAGAGAGTGATTTGGTCAAGGCTGCAAAATGGTGGCGGCATGCTGCGATTGGTGGTGATCCAATGGCACAGTATAATCTTGCAGCATTATTTGCTAATGGTATCGAGGAAGTAAGAAGTTATTGTGAGGCAACACGCTGGTGGGAGAAATCAGCTGAAAATGGTTTTAACCAGGCTAATGTTGCCCTGGCCACGATAAAGCAAAAGCAGGATTATAACAGTTGCTGGTAATCATGATTGTACACAGAACGCTACATGTATTATAAAACCGTCTAAACAGACGGTTTTTTTTCATCGGGAGATTTTTTTGCAAATAGTGTTATTAAAAATGGCCGACCTTGTTTTATTCTGGGCGCATGCGGTGATTGCCGTATGGTGTGTGTTTGGCTGGCTGGTGCCAGGTGCTGAAAAATTGCATCTGTTCGTCATCGTTGGAATTGCGATCTCATGGTATGGCCTGGGCATGCGCTATGGTATTGGTTATTGCATTTTGACGGACTGGCAGTGGCGAGTTAAAGAACGCCTTGGACGTACAACGAAACATGATTCATTTGTACATTTGTTATTAGAACGTGCTTCTGGATTACACATAAATGAAAAACAGGTTAAACGATTTGCGTATGCGGCCTATTGGGTATCTGCCGTTATTTCAATTTATATCAATTTTGTTGGTCGGTGAAATAATATCAGGATTCTTTTTGTGCCATGGCAACGGTATAGTTTTTTCCCTGTTTAAGTTTTTTATAGTTACCAAAGACTTCTTTAAAGTTACGCTTCATATAATCACGTAAACCATTGATGGTAACAATATAAAGTTTGCCACTGGGATTCAATTGTCGGTAGGCATCGTGCAGGAACAGACTCAACATTTCATTGCCGACTTTTGCAGGGATATTCGAGACAACAATGTCGAAGGTCTTGTCACTGATTTGATCAAAGCCGTTACTCAGTAATGCCGTGGCATTGGATATGTTATTAACTTCAGCATTTTTATTGCTGTATTCAATCGCCTTAAAATCTTTATCGACTAAGGTTGTGTGACCCTTGGGTGAAAGTTTGGCTAGCGTCAGTCCTAATGGGCCATAGCCGCAACCCAGATCAAGACAGTCATCATCTTCATTGACTTCAATATATTTGAGTAACAGCTCCGTGCCTTCATCAATCGCGCGGGGTGAAAAAATCCCCCAGGTTGAATTGAAGGTCATAGGATAGCCGCAGAGTGTTGCTGAAAAGACAATATCTTTTCGTAACTTTTCGAGTTCTTTTTCGGTAAGCATGAGGGTGATTATGCCATATCTGCCAGGCGGCAGTTATGATAAAGCAGGTGGTCGCCGTGTTCATCATGTTGCAAGCGTGAGATACCGGCATTGTTGACCTTGATGCGATACAGGCCAATGGGCTGGCAGTGTAGTGCCCTGGCAATAATGGCGCGATTGACACCGGCGTGGGCGACAATGAGCAGGTGCGATGATTGAAAGGTTTCGACCGCTTTGTTGTAGGCAGTGGTGACGCGTTGAATAAAGTCGTTGAGATCCTCGGCACCTTGCGGACGGAGATTGACCGGGTCGCGGTAAAAGTCCTGGTATTCTTGTAGACGGTTTTTTTTGAGTTGATCAGGTGTCTGTCCCTCCCAGCGACCAAAACCGACCTCGCGAAAGTCGGGTTCAACACTACAGGGTATGGCATATTTTTCCGCCACGGCCTCGGCAAAGGCCTGGCAGCGGAGCATGGGGGAGGTAATGATATGTGACCAGGGTGCTTGATCACCGATGGCCGACCACATTTGTTGCCAGCCTTTTTCACTCAGCGGGTCATCAATACTGTGACCACGATAGGCACGGCCACCTTCAGGTTCGCCATGGCGGAGTAAATCAATAATGGTAGATTGTATGGAAATAAAGTGACCTGCTTAAAGCGTGTTGTTAATAAGTAAAAGGCGATTTTACACAATAAGTGAAGGATATGGAAAAGGGCGAAGCTATCAAGATTGAGTCTGTAAGCGGTTGAGGAGTATTTAGAGTGGCCCGCCAGACTAATCGGCTGGTTGGTGTTGACCCTGTGAATTAAAGGGGTAGTATGAAATTGGTATAGGGTTTATGAAATAATAATGAACAGGGATAGTTTATGACCTAACACACCAGAAGTATTCGTATGTTTAGCATGGCAACGAGTTGTATTCTTTGATATAGCTTCATTTGTATTAATGTTATGTGGAATATTAGGTCTTAAATAGGTCTCCTATATAGTTCTGCCATCACTAATATAGTGTTGTGCGTTAATTGCTGATAGCTTAAGACGGAAAAAACAAAGGGCGCTACCATTGTTATATATACAGGATTTTTCATTCTCTCAAACGTATTCAACACATGAAGCTTTGATAAAGTCATGCTCATACTCAATTCAGGGATATGGCGCTTATGCCTTTGCAAGTAAAAGCGGTGTTGATATTTTATTTAATGATAAAGAATTTGATGCCTTACTAGAGCGTGGAACGTACTCAATGGTTGTAGGTGTTGATGAAATTACAAATATAAATTGTTTAGATCTTCTTTGTGAAATAAAAAATACCAAACCTAATTTTAATGTTCGTGCATTCTGTCATAACAATAAAGGCTCACTATTTCACCCAAAAGTTAGTTTTTTTAGAGATGAGAAAGAGAAGGGTTCACTTATTATCGGCTCCGGTAATCTAACTCTAGGAGGTCTAAGAAAAAATAGAGAAGCATTTGCCGTCATTAAGTTGTCTGACGAAGAGATTATGAGAATGGAAGATTATTGGCAGGCATGGCTACATGAATCCAGCGATAATCTAAAAGAAATTGAAGATGAAGAAGTTATTGCCAAAGCAAGAGAAAATATAGTTACAAGAAAACTACAAAAAAAACAGCCAGAAATTGAGCAAGAATTAGATGATGTGGAAGCACCAGAAGAGGTTGAAATATCAATCGCTGAAGGATGGCATTACACCGACGATAGTAAAGTCCTATTAGCAGAAATACCCAGAAGTGGGGATAGGTGGAAACAGGCAAATTTTGATATCGGAACTTTCCAAACTTTTTTTGGTGCAACGCCAGGGGATAATAGCCAAAGAGTGTTGTTAAGAAGTTTAAACGATGACACATCTTTATCACCTATTGAAGTACGCCCAAGTGTTTCAGTGAAAAGTCAGAATTATCGTTTTGAATTGGATGCAGCTAGTGGCCTACTTTATCCAGAAAATGGAAAACCAATTGGGATTTTCATTCAACTTACCACTCGTATGTTTTTATATCACCTTTTCATGCCAAATCATGCACTATATCCAGAAATCACCGACTGGATGGCTGCAAATTGGACAGGAAGAGTTGATAGGATGAAAAGGATTGTTACAACAGTAGGAAATGTAGATGATATACTTAGCAAATCAGTGTTTCAGCATTACAAGACTTAAAGACAAACAATATGTCCAATCAACAAAGCTTTGCATACGACCTTGAATTACCCGCTGCAAATAAAACTTTTAGAACTGTTCATTATTTAGGCAGCAAGCTCAGAATATTAGACTTTCTTAAAGAGGTTATAGATGAGATAGACCCTAAAAAAAGTGGGATATGTGACTTATTTTCTGGATCTGGTTCTGTCAGCCAGCACTTCTCAACTGAGAGAAAAATAATTTCAGTTGATATACAGCAATACTCAAATATTATTTGTTCTGCCATATTAAGTCCTATTAACGATGAATTCCTCAATACATTCATAAATAGAGTACGAAGCTCAGGAAAAGTTGAAAATAATATAGCTTCCTTAAAGGAGATTATTGAATTCGAAGAGCATTTATTAATCGATAGGCATAATGACGATCTTGAACTAGTTTGTAACTTTCTCGAAAACTCCTCTTTGTACTCCGCGTTAATATCCATGCCTGTAACTGCATCGAATCAATTAACTAAGGCGCTAAAGTCAGCAATAAAATCCATAAAGTATTCAGTAGATAATTCGTTTTTAGCAGCAAAATATTTCGGAGGTTTATATTTCTCTTATAAACAGGCTGCACATTTAGATGCCATATTAGAATGCATAAATGAATCAGATAAAAAGTACCGAAATATTCTCCTAGCGGCCCTGCTCAGCACTGCTAGTGATATTGTCAATACAGTAGGAAAGCAGTTTGCACAGCCCGTTAGGCCAAGAAATAAAAATGGCGACCCAAAAAGTGGAATTGTTAAACAATTAAGGAAAGACAGAATTCTAGATGTGCTTGTTATTTATAAAGATTGGTTAGATAAATATTCTCAAAGAAAAGTTAAACAACTTAACCATGAAATATTTAGATTAGACTACAAGGATGCGCTAGATCAATTGGACGAAAGTATTGGGGTTGTATATGCGGATCCTCCATACACTAGAGATCATTACTCACGGTTTTATCATGGCCTAGAAACATTATGTCTTGGGGATCATCCTGTTGTATCAAAAACTAATATTGGAGGTACAAATCGACTTAGTAGAGGACTGTATCGTGAAGAAAGGCATCAATCAGATTTTTGTATAAAATCAAAAGCACCTAAAGCTTTTGAAATCCTATTTAAAAAAGTGTCAGAATCTAAAAAGATTCTTTTGCTTTCTTATTCGCCGTACGATAAGACAAAAGGGGCCCATCCAAGAGTAGTAGAGCTGGAGTTTTTAGAGTCTCTTGCTTCAAGATATTTTAAAAAGGTAGATATTAGATCCCCTGGAAAGTTTTCACATAGCAAATTAAATCGGACTGACCTTCATCTAGAATCAGAAGATGTATCTGAAATCCTATTAGTGTGTAGAAATTAAAGTGGAAAGAGAATTAAAAAAAGTAAAAAAATATTCCTCTAAGACTATGGACAGAAAAACAAGGAAGATAATTCAGGGGGAAAATATCGAGGTATTAGACTGCCTGCTTTCAGATTACTCTAAAAAAGTTAGATGTATATATATTGACCCTCCGTATAACAATGGTGAAAGCTATACACACTATGATGATACTGTTCATGATCAGTGGTTGACTGATATTACCAAAAGACTTGAGAAATTACACAAATTATTAGCCTCGAATGGGAGTATTTGGATTTCTATAGATGATGGAGAAATGCACTATTTAAAAGTAGCAGTAGACAGTATCTTTGGAAGAAATAATTTCATTACAACTATAATTTGGCAGCAGCGTACTACTAGAGAGAATCGTAAAGTATTCTCTAACAATCACGAGTATATTTTGGTTTACGCAAAGGACAAAAAAACTTTTTCTAAGTCAATAAACAAGCTTCCTGCAAGTCAAGAAATGATAGATCGTTACAAAAATCCAGACAATGATCCTAGAGGTCCTTGGCAATCAATTTCACTAAATGTCCAAGCAGGTCATGCAGTCAAATCTCAGTTCTATGAGATAACAAGCCCAAATGGCAAGCGACATTCACCGCCAAATGGCCGATGCTGGGCTTATAATAAAACTAAAGTTACTGCACTTATCAAGGAAGGAAGAATATGGTTTGGAAGAGATGGTACGGGAGTCCCTAGGTTAAAGAAATACTTATTAGAATCTACTTTATACATGACTCCCGAAACACTTTGGCTTGGCGATGATGTTGGTACAAACAAGGAAGCAAAAAAACATTTACTTAAATTATTTCCAAATAGAGAAGTATTTGACACACCAAAGCCAGAAAGATTGATGCAGAGGATATTTGAGATTTCTACAAACCCGGGAGATCTTATTTTAGATGCATATGTTGGCTCTGGAGCATCCATTGCCGTTGCTCATAAAATGAAGAGACAATATATCGGTATTGACCGAGGTGACCATATTGTCAACTATACGTTGGAACGTCAGAAATTGGCAATAACCGGTAAAGATTTTGGTGTTTACACAAGAAAGTCAGGCAAAAGTGAAGGTTTTGAATTTTTTAAATTGTCAGGGTCTAAAGTGTATTGATAGTTAGCCAGAACAAAAAGTTTTTTAAGGTATCCCCCATGAATCCGAAGTTCTTATCAGAAGCGAAACTGTTGCTGATGTTAGCGCAATAAATAGTGTCAGAGAGCAATTGTTTCTAATATTAGAGTAAATATCTCTCTGTCCCGGTTTATTGGGACGCGCCAAAAGCTTAGCGACCCTTATTTAGTCGTTACAAACCACTGGGTTACTGCCAACGTGAAGATAACTGAACTAGAAACAGATCGCTTAATGCTTCGCCAATGGATTGAGGAAGATTTACCCATTTTCGCGGCACTAAATTCAGATCCTGAAATAATGAAATACTTTCCTGCGCTATTAAGTCGTGAGGAAAGCGACGCAATGGCTACAAAGTGCAAATCACTTATCGAAGAAAGAGGTTGGGGTGTTTGGGCTGTCGAACTAAAATCTTCCAATGAATTTATTGGTTTTGTAGGGCTTCATACTCCAAAACCCAATATACCATTTTCGCCTTGTGTAGAAATCGCCTGGAGATTGCATAAAAAGTTTTGGGGTAATGGCTACGCAACTGAGGCGGCACAACAAGCCTTATCTCATGCGTTTAATTCACTTAATCTAAAAGAGGTGGTATCTTTTACAACAATCTCCAATTTACGATCACGCGCTGTTATGGAACGCTTAGGTTTGACGAATACTTACCGAAACTTTGAGCATCCTGATGTGCCTAAAGGACACCCATTGTCAGAGCATGTTCTATATAAAATAACCAAATCAGAGTGGCAAGAAAAAAACAAATAGGTTCAGAGGCAATTGTTCCTAATATTAGAGTAAATTTCTCTCTGAACCGGATTATTCGGCTAAGCTTAATCGTATACGTACAGAAAATAGGTAACTGGGATCAGAACACAATAGTCGCTAATCTTGGAGAAATCCGTGTTCTGATCCTGGTTTAAGATCTTCTGGTTGGCTGTAATACAAGCTCAATTGTTAGCGGAATTCATCACTAGCTTATTAATTAACTAGAGAAAACATCATGGAAGAAAAATCACTAAATTTTGATCTTTATAAGTTTTATGTTGAACAAGCTGAAAAGGTTAGTTTAAAGAGAGCTGACACAAACAGATATCTACTAACTGTAAATACATTTTTAATTGGGCTGTTCAGCATATCAACTAATTTTGAAGCTTTTGCAAAACCTTTATGGAATTATCTTGTACCTGCTTCAGGAGCATTAATATGTCTCACTTGGTACATTATGATTAAGTCTTACAGTAATTTAAATAGTGCAAAATTCAAAGTTATCCATAAAATGGAAGAGTCTATGGAATTTAGACCATTTACGATGGAGTGGATGTTTGCTGCTCAAGGAAAGGGAAAAGCATATAAACCCATTTCAAAAGTCGAGCCAAATATTCCATTAATTTTTCTAGCTTTGTATGTGTTTGCTGCAATATTCGCAATAAGTTCATTGTAAGATTTGACAAGGTGATTTTTCGTCCTCTACTTTCTTCACTTAGTCGTTAATATCACCAACAATACTCATATGCAAATTGTCCTGATGATCAAGGATTAAATTAGTTAATAATTTTATACAATTCAATGGAAACTATTATCAATGACTGATAACAAGGTAACTTATCGTATATTCCTTTCATCTCCCGGTGATGTTAACTTTGAAAGAAACATTGTACGGCAGGAAATTCAAAATATTTTTAATGAGTCCGAGTTCTCGACACGTTTTGAATGTGAAATCGTATCTTGGGACGACCCCGATAGCCCATCACCGCTTCTAGCAAATCAAACCCCCCAAACAGCTTTGCGACGTCAGTTAGTAGAACCTGCGGATTGCGATCTTGTTATTGTTATATTCTGGTCACGTATGGGTACGCCACTACCCAAGGGACAATATAGCAAGGCCAACGGTGAACCTTACCATTCAGGCACTGAATGGGAGTTCGAGAATGCACTGAATTCCCCGAGCAAGCCAAACATATTACTCTATCGTCGCATTGATCTAATCAACCTCGACCCTGATAGTATCGAATACGATAGCGCACTCCAACAGCAAGGACTCGTGAACCAGTTCTTTAAGCGTTTCAGTATGAATGACGGAGCATTGAAGGGTCTGTACCAAAAGTACAAGGGAACTTCTGAATTCAGAGAGCAACTGAGGCAAGATCTGCAAGGCATATTAAGGCTGGATGTTGCAGAGGGCGCTGCAAACTCTGAAAGAATCAGAGACATCAAACACAAGCCAATATGGCGCACCAATCCCTATGTCGGCCTTACACCCTATGACGAAAAACATGCCGATGTGTTTTTTGGGCGAGAACGGGAGATTCAGTGGCTAGAGGAAAAGGTTGCCAATAGCGCTTCTTGTATCGCTGTTGTAGGCTCCACTGGCGCGGGGAAATCCTCCTTGGTGCTGGCTGGGTTAGTTTCAAGGCTGAAAAACAATACTGCTTTAGGTGGCGGACACTGGATCTGCAAAACGACAAAACCATCAAACCCGAATTTTCTAAATGATTTTTCTTCTGCCAAAACGCAGCAAGATATTAACAATGCAATTGATCAGTTACTTGTCGATACCCCATCGTCCGCTAGAATGGTGATGGTGGTTGATCAAGCCGAGGAACTACTTAAGCTTAGTAAAGAATCCATCCCATTCTTCGTAATGATATTGAACGGATTGATTCAATGCCCGCGAGTCACCTTGATATTGACCTGTCGTACCGATCTTTATGGCGATTTTGTCGAAATAAGCGATACCGAATTGCAGTCGTATCTTCAAGAAAACACTTTCATGCTATCTGCGCCTCGCACAGCAGAAATGATCAATATAATTCGCAAACCCGCGCAAGCAGCCGGTATTGTCGTTGATGACGTGGTAGTCGGAAAAATACTGGAAAAGTTTGAAGGTAATAGCGGCTCTCTTCCTCTGGTCTCATTTCTTCTAAGAAAACTCTATGACACGGTGAGCGACAAGCAGTTATTTGATTTACAAGCGTATGAGGCTGCCGGTGGTGTGGAAGGTGTTATAAAAGCCAGTGCAGAGAATATTTATACAAGTTTAAGCCCACATGAATCAGCAAAGTTTTCTGATGTTTTCTCGCGCTTGCTCAGCATTGACAAATACGACCGTGTAACGCGCGAACATTGTGCTCTGTCTGTCTTTCAGAAGTGTCAGGAAATGGAGAGTTTAATTAATGCCTTTGTCAAGGCTCGCCTCTTAACGATAACCGAAGACGACTCGGGAACCAGCACGGTTGAAATTGCACACGAATCACTTATTCATAACTGGCCCAGCTTGGCCTCTTTGGCACAAGAAAGGTCTAGCCAAATAAAATGGCGACAAAGCCTGCGTGAAGGAGCGCACCGCTGGAAGGATGGTGGCATGTCCGATGCCCGGTTGATCCAGGGCGATGAATTGGATAAAGCTATACAGATCATGACAAACGAAGATTTCAAACTGGAGTCTGTGGAAAAAGAATTTTTCGAAGCCAGCAAGGTTCGGCGCTTAGGTATTGAAAAGAAAATACGCCGCATGGGTGCTCTCCCTCTTGTCATTATATTTTTATCCATCATCACGACCTTTTATATAACCGTGCAAATCTATAGCGACACACTTGGTATTATCAGTAAACAGGCAGTGAGACTGTCTCAGAATTACGCCACTTCTTTGAGCTTCGCTGTAAATCAATCGATACGGGAAGAAGATATCTTCAAGTTAAAAGTCATCGTTGATGCTGCTTTTGATTCGGGTGACTACGAGTCGATTAGAATCGAAGATAGAGAAGGAAAAGTAGTGATTGATAGGAATATAAAAGCTACGCGCAGTGGTTTGATGAACAAGCTGATCTCGACACCACAAGCAGAAACCGGTACTGCAATGATGATGTCCGGTTGGAATCCCGCTGGCAGAACGTCAGTCAGATTCAACACAGCCCCAATGACTGAACCATTGGCTGAAGCATCATTACGTGTTGTCCTGGCTATAGTAATATTCTTGATAATTATAGCGCCCGTCTATTTGTTCTCACTGAAGGCTTTGCGGCGGCTTCGCAAATCAGTCTTCTGATCAGATAAATATTTTATTCAGATATCTATTCAGATCAAGGGATCAGAACAATTGAAAGAGGTATTTGAATCAGTAGCGTGATTTAGAATACCAATGCTATCAAACTCGATTGATATGATAACGAAACGACGATTCAAGGCCCCATTGATACATTGATAGGTAGCCAGAAATAAATTAGAAGGCATCCCATGAACTTACAGATCTTAATCAGATGCCGACATTAACGCAATAAACGAAGTCACTAACGCTGCATTTAAGACATTGTAAATCAGTAACCAAACAGAGCACTTCATTATAAAAGCACTACCAATGGAGTCTGACGTCATTGATCAATTTCCTGCCAATTAATACCGAATTGGTAAATACACCCAATTACCAATATCCTCCAATTAATGCGAAATTGGTAAATACACCCAATTACCAATTTCCTACCAATTAATGCCAAATTGGTAGAAAAATGAATTAATGAATGCTAGACTAAATACCAATAATATCTAAATTGGTATTTAGAAATGAAAATTCCAAGAACACCTCCAAGCTTTAATGACTTAATTAACCGTATGGCTGAGGAACCTGGAAAAATAGGGGAGCTTTTATCGTTAGGCACTAAGGCTGACCCAAAAGGAAAGTATCATCACTGGGACAAACTAAGGCATTTAAAACTTCCGTTAGAAATTTCAAACCATGAAGAATGGTGGTTAGCAATAAAATTTGCGCGCAAAGCCCTTTATAAGAACATCCCACATTCAGATAAAGACGGGAATCATTTTGTTTATGGAGAGCCAGATACTGTCCGCAGATTATTGCATGAAATTGACATACATGGAGGTGGAGAATTAAAAGCAACTGAGCAAGTTGCCAATCCAAATACACGTGACACTTATCTTATAAACTCGTTAATAGAAGAATCAATTACCTCAAGCCAACTTGAAGGAGCCGCTACAACCAGAAAAATAGCGAAAGAAATGCTTCGACAAAACCGCGAACCACGCGATAAATCAGAAATAATGATATTAAATAACTACCATGCAATGGAATTCATAAAAGATATATCTAATGAAGAGCTTACGCCAGAATTAATATATGAGCTTCATACCATATTAAACAAAAATACATTTGATGACACGAAGGCTGTAGGGAAGTTACGTACTACTGATGATATATATGTTGGAGACGATAGGGATGCAACAATCATACATGTTCCACCAAAAGCTAAACAGTTAAAAAGTAGAATAGAAAATATCTGTAATTTTGCAAACACAACTCATCCCTCTACCTTTTTACACCCAGTACTCAGAGCAATAATTGTACATTTCTTGCTCGCATATGATCATCCTTTTGAAGACGGTAATGGAAGAACAGCTAGAGCATTATTTTACTGGTCGATGCTTAAACAAGGGTATTGGACAATGGAATTTATTTCTATCTCAAGAATATTAAAATCCGCACCGGCTAAGTACACAAGGGCATATTTATATACTGAAACTGATGATAATGATGTTACCTACTTTATTATTCATCAATTAGAGGTAATAAATAGAGCAATAAGTGATTTATTAATATATTTAGAGAAAAAATCTAAAGAAATTAAATCCGTTGAACAACTAATGAGAAAATCTCCGGATATACAAAATCTACTTAATTATAGACAAGTAGCATTAATTAATAGAGCACTTAAAACTCCAGATGCCATTTTTTATGTAGAAAGCCATAGAGGTGCGCATAATGTTACTTATGATACGGCGCGGACTGATTTACTAAAATTAGTCCAGATGGGACTTCTTGAGAAAAAGAAAATTGGGAAAGCTTTTGTATTTTCAGCAACTCAGAATCTTAAACAGAAGATTGAAAAAACAGTATAGCTTTGTGTCTGTGATCAAAAAAACCTAACAATTAGTTGAATATTGACCCCATTGATAGTTAGCCAGAACAAAATTATTGTAAGGTGCTCCAATGAATCCGAAGATCTTAATCAGAAGCGAAACTGATGCTGATGTTAGCGCAATAAACGGAGTCACTATCGCTGCATTTAAGACTATGGGAATCAGTAACCAGACTGAGCAATTCATTATAAAAGCATTGCGTGCAGCTAATGCTCTTACAATATCTCTGGTTGCGGAATTAGACGGCCTTATTGTTGGTCAGATTGCATTTTCTCCCATTACCATTTCGGACGGCACTAATAACTAGTATGGTATAGGACCTGTTTCGGTACTGCCGGAATATCAACGACAGGGTATTGGTAAAGCCAGGTAGGGTGCGCATTGCGCACCAATAAAAAAATAATCAACATAACGACGTATGCCAATTGCCCAGGGTCAAAGAGCAATAAATTCTAATAATAAGGAAAATTCCTTTCTGTCCTGAGGTTTCCTCACAAACAATCGACGAAAAACAATAGCTAAACTCGATTTAGCACTAAATCACGGATAAAACCTGTCATTCAGAAATAACGAAGTCACTGAAGCAATCTCGTGATACCAGACTCAAGGTTTCAGTATCGACTCGCAATGACAAAATATTTCAATTTTATGGGGATACCTCAGGTTCTGATGCCTTGATCGCAATCACCAACCTATGCCACAGCTTGGACCAACGGGGTAGTCAAGGTCGCTGATGGTAGGGATAGAGTATTGCGCTGTACTTGATTCATGTGGTGGAGATGACATGCATCCTGTTAAAAACAGCAGCAAGCATACTGACGCAAAAATCTTGATAATATTTTTTTTTAGCATTACTTGGCCCTGAAATCTTTGTGACAAGCCTTGCATGAATTCAGCAAGTTTTTGAACTGTCTCTTGATTTTATTTATATCACCACTTTGTACGACTTCGGCTAATTCTCGAGATTCTAATCTGACTTTTTCCACATGATGTTTAACTTTTGCAGGATGAGTAAATAATGCGGGTTTAGCACGTGTTGCTTTCCATCCGGATCCATTAGCTGTATCGGGTGTAAACAATTTAAACATACCTGAATGTGTGATGGCCTCGAGAACATTAGCCGCTTCAATGACGGCTTGTTTATTATAGTTTTGTGGTTCTTTAATTACGTTATGTTTAATGACCCCCATGTTCCACCGCATAAACATCATGCCAGATTGACGATACTTTATGTTGTTTGCCGCTGCCTGGTCAGCATGTGATATCGGGACAATGGTTGCTGTCATGGTCAATGTTGCTAGCGTGATGATTACATTATATATTTTCATTTTACTCTCCATATTATTATTGCTGAAAAAATTTGTTATTTGATTTGTTTTATTACATCCAGGTAATCTTTAATGCGTTGCATCAATTCTTGTTCTTTATTATTAAAAAAGTGATTTGCACCGTTAATGGCGTATTGTTGAGAAAGTTTATTTTTTAAAGTGGCTTTACGCTGTTTAACTGCGGATAACACATGCGGCAAATCTTCATCCCCATATAAATCAAAGACGGGTGCATGAATTCCGTTATATGTATCCGTTTGTGTCAAACTCAAGGCGATCCATGCAGTCACATCAACCGGGTTGTTGATCATAAATAATCGACTCATGCGCGATCCATTGCTGTGCGAAACAATGATGATTTTTTTGTAACCACGTTTTTTCAGGTGTTGCACACTGATTTGTAAACGCTCTACCGCTTCTGGAAAAAGTGCTGGATATTGTTTGTAACTGGCATCGGCGGCAAGAACTGGCATTTGGATTGATAGTGTGCTGTAACCCTCATCGAACAATTGTTGTCGAATGGTGCTAATCAAGCCCCAGTCCGGGTGCAATCCCATGCCGTGCACAACAATCACTGCCATTGCTCTGTTATCAGTCTCAGAATAAATCCCGAGAAATTTGTGCTGGTTAGTTTGAGTGAAGTAGCGTGGTTCACCGACAATTAAATTAGGAATCACCTCATTCGCCCAGCGCTGCTCGCGTGGGTAGTCTGGTACAGCCGCCGTTGTGGCATGTCCTGGGATGAAAAGTAATAGATTCAATAAGATAACGACACATTGAGTATATTTTAATGAGCTTGATCTCATACCAGTCTCCTGTCCTATTAATGGGATAGCGTGAGAACTAGGATAGTGATTTTGTTTATGCAATAAGATTAGGTAAAATAGAAAACGATGTTTGCAAAAATGCAATACTTGAGGTGTGTATGGATTGGGATGATTTACGTGTTGTATTAGCAATAGGGCAGGCTGGAAGCTTATCGGGGGCAGCTCGTTCTCTTGACCAGAACCACAGCACCGTTTTTCGACGTATTAATGCAATCGAAAAAAGGCTCGGGGTGCGGTTTTTTGATCGCCTGCCTCAAGGCTATATGATGACAGAAGCGGGTGAAATGGCCGTCGTAGCTGCCGAGCAGATCAACAGTGAAGTTAATGATTTGTCACGCGAACTTATCGGTAAGGATTTGCGCTTACAAGGCTCAATCCGGGTGACGGCGCCGGAAGGTATTTCACTGAAAATCCTGCAACCAGCACTAAACGAATTTTGTAAACGGCATCCTGAAATACAAATCGATCTGGTTGTTACAGGCAACGCATTACAGTTGTCTCGACGTGAAGCTGACTTGGCGATACGTGTTACCAACAAACCGCCTGATACCAGTATTGGTAAGCGTGTCGGTCAATTTCGCTTTGGATTATATGCAAGCAAAGCATACTTAAATCAGTGTGATCTTGATCAACCTCAGACTTTCAATTGGTTGCTTATGGATGATAGTAGAAATTGGTTTACGCAATCGCACTGGAAAAAAATGCGTCATCCAGCTGCAAAAACGGTACTTAGCAGTGACAGCATTTCGGCTATAATTTTGGCAGCAAAAGATGGTTTAGGAATTGCGCCCTTGCCTTGTTTCTTGGGTGACGATGAACAGGGTTTGGTGAGAATTAATACAGACCTGAATACCTCAACTGATACATCACTGGAACTTTGGTTGTTAATGCATTCTGATTTGCGTAATACTGCACGAGTTAGAGCATTAATGACTTTTTTATATGAGCATCTTAAGAAGAGCCGTCGTTTGTTTGAAGGAGAAAAAAAGGTGGGGACTGAACCTCCCCCAGTTTAATGGTTTAAAATAATTTGCATACACATAAGTAAAGTCTAATTCAGTAACATTCATAACTATGCACACGTCTAAAGCTTATTAATCCGTATTAGGTTGCTTGTGGAATTTTTGCGTGCTCTACTCAATGAGGTAGTACATATAATCACGGGGGAGAAAATATAATGAACAAGCTCATAACAGCTATATCAATGACTATATTTATGTTTATGACAAGTGCAGCCGCGAATGCTGAAGGTAATCGATATCACCTGGAACAGCGTTACAAATCTGAAATCAGCCCTGCCAAAGCCTATCTTTCGACAAACTATGATCGAGGGCGTCGACATAGCAAACATGAACGTGATGATGACGACGAACAACGTGCCGTACTGATAGATGTCCGTACCATTGAGGAATATGTCGGTGGTCATCCACCTCATGCTTATAGCATTCCTTTTCCACATCTTTACAACCGCCAAAGAAATCCAGACAAAGGTGCTTACATACCTCAATTACCTGAAGATTTTGTGGCCGCGGTGAATGATATGGACCTGCCCAAAGACACGTTGATTATCACCATGTGTCGGACAGGTTTTCGTAGTGTCCTGGCCGGCAACCTGCTTGCTGATGCTGGCTATACCAATGTCCGCAATATGTGGGAAGGCTTTAAAGGTATGACAAAGCTGGATGTAAGCGGTGCAGAAGCTGATCTAGATGGCGATGGCATTGTTAATGGCAGCGACCCTTACAGCGGAGACCTTGATGGTTGGGCAAATTATCAGGAACTACCTGTTTCAATGAAACTGAAACACCGCCGTTTATATTCACCTTATATGAGCATGTACTATAATGTTACCGGTGAACGGTAAAATTTTAAAATAATACAGGGCAATGACCAGGCATCTAAAATACGACGTCTAAGCCTAATCTGTAATACTTATTGAACGGGAGACTTGATGTCTCCCGTTTTTTCTAAATAAATAAACCGAAAAAATAACCGGTTTATTCCGGCCCTTAAAAGAGCTTTGTTAAATAAATATACTGTCCCCGAAATATATCCTTCCTAGGTATTACCGACATATTCTGCTATATTTGAGTTATCACCTTATGATAACAGCATGGATGCTATAAGTGACTGATTCTAGTGTTAATAATCTTGGGCTTGATTATCTTTTGGAGCAAAATGGGGAAATATTCCTTATGGATAATGGCTACTGGACTAAAATCGAAGCAAAACGCGTTGGTCCAAATGACAGGGTTCCTCATGGGATTAAATATTCGTTAACACTACATGATAAAATAACACAAGAATAATTGGTTACGATAATGCACATGGAATCAGATCTAACAAAACGAGATTTAAAGTAAACAAAACTGAGTGGGATCACAAACATGAAAGAAGTAGAGTCAAAACGTATGAATTTAAAAGTGCAGCCGAACTTCTAGAAGATTTTTGGAATGATGTTAATAAGATTATGAGTAATCTTTAGAGGTAAATATTATGATGACGAAAGTGATGAAAGTAGGAATAATTTCCAGGGAAGACTATGCCAAAAGATCGATCGCAATCGCCAAAGGTAAATATACGCCACGCAGAGAGGAGCCTAATATATGGTTTGAGTCATTAAAATCAATGTCACAAGTACTTAGTAGTGACAATCAAAACTTATTAAAGGTGATTATCGACCACAAGTCCAGATCACTTGCTGAGCTTGAAAAACTTAGTGATAGAAAAAAGTCTAATTTATCCAGAACGCTTAAAACACTGGAAAAGTATGGAATCGTTGAGCTTCCTAAAAAAGAAGGAAAATTAGTACCGAGGGTAATGGCGACCGATTTTAAAGTTGAGTTTGGCTTGCATTACAGTAAGCCCGTTCAAAATGACCAGGCAAATACTGCTATATAGTATTTCTAATAAAAAATACTACGAGTTCTGGGGACAGCATACAAAACGCAATCTAAGGCAATAAAAAAGAAAGACTCATGGCAAGGATTGTTAGAGTGGTTGTGTCGGACTGCCCACATCATGTTACGTAAATAAGTGTACTGTCCTCGGGATACGATATTTTTATTGAGGAAAGTTAATGACCGAGGCATCATCAGGTAGCTTTGATTCCAGTTCTTCTCCTAAGATTAATTCCATTGCCTCTAATGTACGATCACGTATCAAGTCTGCAGCGGTATGCCAGGTGTGCAGTTCACATTTAATGGGCTCGTGAAGATTTTCTCGGTGCTGAACTTGAAAATCAGTCCAGGCGATAATGGGGATATCATTTAAGGCAGTGTCCACTACAACCCAAACATCTTTCTGTAGTATCAAATCGAGACTAAGCAGTTTTGGAAGGCTAAACCGAATCTGCTGACCAAGCGCCTTAAGTGCAATCTGAACATGATTATAATAATTGGCATCAAGGCTTGTGCAATAACGTTCAAGTATAGGTACCTCATGATGTCGGGTATATAAACGCATTACGAGGTTCCTGTGTGAGAGCGCATTTGAAAATTAAGTTACGGTTTTACCACGAACTTCTATGAGCGTCTTACTCATAATACGATCAGCATATGCCATAGCAAGTGCTGAAATCAGGAACGTACAGTGAATGACGACTTGCCAGAGCATTGTGGTTTCAGAAATTTTTCGGCGTTAATGAACGTCTTAAGCAGATGAACTGATGAGATACCAATCAAAGCCATCGCCAGTTTGATTTTCATGGTAGCGCTCATGACCAGATGCGTCAGCTCAACCATAAATAAATAGACATACACACACTACGCGACAATAAGTCCGAGTTAGAGCGGTGCCTGAAGCCAGCGGCTCATAAATATCAGTTGGCCCATAATATTCAGTGGTGTTCTACGAGCAACATTATTATCCTGGTTCATGTGTAATACCTTTGAAATAAATTAATAACGGATTATGTCTGATGAAGCTTGTTTTGTGTTTCGGTGGCAAGGTTTAATGCCTTCTCAACGGATTCTGCAATGATATTATAGTGTCCCATTTTACGACCTGGGCGTGCTTCTTTTTTACCATAGAGGTGCAGTTTAATATTGGGGTGATCTAAAAGTTTCATCCAGTCGGGAGATTGTTCATTGTGCCAGATATCGCCGAGTATATTGATCATGACAACAGGTGATAACAAACGTGTATCGCCAAGTGTTAAGCCACAAACGGCTCTTACTTGCTGTTCAAATTGATTAGTGACACTGGCATCAAGGGTGTAGTGGCCACTGTTGTGTGGCCGCGGAGCAATTTCATTGACCAGTAATTTGCCTTCGGAAACAAAAAATTCAACCGCCATCACACCGATATAATCGAGTGCCTCAGCAATACGCGTAGCCATGTCGATGGCCTGTTGTTGAATTTCTGCATCGACGCGTGCCGGAACGATACTGAGGTCGAGAATGCCATGTTGATGGATGTTTTCGGCAACAGGATACGTTATCACTTCACCTTCGATTCCTCGGGCCAGGACAACGGAGACTTCAATATCCAGCGGCACGCGTCGTTCAAAGACAGCCGCTTCAGCATTGATACTTTTCCACGCTGGTTCGATATCGTTCCTGGTTTTGATGTTGTACTGTCCTTTACCGTCATAGCCAAAACGCGAGACTTTTAATATCCCGGGGCCTCCAATAGCTGAAAACCCCTTAATGAGATCTTGCTCTGAATCAATGACGGCGAAAGGCGCAGTAGGGAATCCCTGGCCGCGCAAAAAGTTTTTTTCGTGAATACGATCCTGGGTAAGGGTTACTGCGTGTGCACCAGGGCGAACCGGGCCATGTTGTGCCATTTGTTCGAGAGTCGAGGCCGGGACATTTTCAAATTCTGTGGTAACAACATCGCAAGCCTTCGCTAAAGTATCGAGTGCGTTAATATCAGTGTAGTCGGCACAGATATGGCGAGTCGCCAGCTGACCGGCAGGGCTTTCGCTATCAGGGTCTAGCACGATGACCTCATATCCCATGGTGCGCGCAGCAATAGTGAACATGCGACCTAGCTGGCCGCCCCCTAGCATACCAAGGGTTTGACCAGGGAGTATCTTCATACTTTGGGTAGCTTCATTGCACGGACTTTTGTGCGTTGTTTTTTACGAAAGGCATTGAGTTTTTTAGCGTATTTTTCATCCTGGTTCGCGAGTATGGCAATGGCAAACAGGGCGGCATTGGCGGCACCAGGCTCACCAATAGCAAAGGTGGCTACCGGGATGCCTTTTGGCATTTGTGCTATTGATAGCAGTGAATCCAGGCCTTTTAGTGCGCGAGAGGTTACTGGAACCCCCAGAACCGGGAGAATCGTTTTGGATGCAATCATGCCGGGTAAGTGGGCGGCTCCGCCAGCACCAGCGATGATGACCTGAATACCCCGATCTGCAGCCGTTTCAGCGTATTCAAACATGGCATCAGGTGTCCGGTGAGCAGAGACGACCTTTGCTTCGTGAGGTACAGCAAAGTCCTTCAAAATCTCACAGGCCTGGTTCATGACTTTCCAGTCGCTATTACTACCCATGACAACACCAACAAGGGGCTTTTTCATATTTTCTCCTGTGTCAGCTCCTTATGGAGTGCTCAGTATACAATCGCAAAAAACGCGCATTATAACTGTTTTATTGGTGATTTTTAGTCTTTTTAGCGGATGATTGGCATGACGATTCGTTCTGCACGGTACTGATAAAAAGTGGATTAGAATAGGTGTGATATGATTTGTGGAAATAATATTTTGTGAGTTTCCAATCTATGTCAGATAAAGAAGTGTATATTTTTGAGGTCTCAAGGAGCAGTTTTAATACATCGGTTCTTTTAAATTCTAATAAAATTCCGGTGTTTGTCGCCTTTATGGGGATGTGGTCTGAGCACTGCATGCATTTGGAAGATCTGCTGGCTAAATTTGCCCGTGAATTTGCAGGCCAGTTCATTTTCGCCAAGGTCGATATCGAGGAGCAGGTGGAGTTAAGGGATGAATATGAAATAAAAAATGTCCCGACGCTAAAAGTATTTAAGAGCGGTGATGTTGTCGTAACATTGGAAGGCAAGCTAGAGGAAAAAGAGTTACGCAGTTTGCTCAGGTCACAGGGTGTTTATCGTGAGTCGGAAGAGGTGCGTGAGCGTGCCAGGGAAAAGCACCTTGCAGGAGAAACAGCTGAAGCGATTTCTATGTTAACGCAAGCGATCCAGCAAGATGGTTCGAATATCCGAATTATTTTAGACATGGTACAAATTTTTATGGATATAGGAGAATTGGAGCAAGCGAGCACTTTGTTCGAAAGAGTGCCTGAGAGTGAACGTGAATCGGATACTGGTCGTGCTTTAAAAGGTCAAATTACGTTTAAGCAATTTGCGGCCAACACGGACGGCATGGAGAAATTGAATGAACGTGTGGAGGTGAATGTAGATGATCATGATGCGCGTTTTGATCTGGCCATTTGTCTTGTTGCAGACTATCAATATCAACAGGCTATGGAGCAATTGTTTATTATTTTTGAAAAAGCACCTGACTATAAGGATGGTGCAGCTAAAGAAATGATTATAAATATTACCAATATGCTGGCACAAAGTGATCCTGAACTTGCACAGAGGTTTCGGCGAAAATTGGGAAGTACGCTGACGTAAAGCGAAATTAGAAAAAAAAGGGCGCATCGCGCCCTTTATTATTTGGTGAGACTGGCAAACAGAACGGGCAGCTGCTCTGGGAGTCGCTCCACGTCATCGACAACAGTGTAATTATTGGCACCAAATATACGCTTCACATAAGTATCTGCATTGGGGTCCAGGGTCAGGCAGTAACTCAGCACGCCTTTGCTATAGAGCTCTTCCACGGCCTTTTTGGTGTCATGGCGCAGGTGTTGTGGATCACGTTCATCGATGTCAGCAGGTTCGCCGTCAGTGACGATTAACAAAAGTTTACGTCGCTCTGGCTGCTTAAGCAGATGGTTCCCCGCGTGGCGCATCGCAGCCCCCATTCGGGTTGAGAGTCCACCTTGCATACCGGCCAGTCGGGATTTTGCCTCGTCATCAAAGTGCTGATTGAAATCCTTAAATCGGTAGTACTGAATATCATGTCGACCGTCGGAGGCGAAGCCGTGCAGCGCAAAAGGATCGCCGATACCATTGATCGCTGTTGCTATCAGAGTGGCGGCTTCGCGAGTCAGTTCCAGTACCGTTTTTTCAGAACCACCCAATGGTTCGTTGGTTGATTCAGACAGATCCATCAAGACCACCACGGACAGGTCACGAGTCTTTAAGACATTGCGCATGGTAATACGCGGGTTCGGTTGCTCACCCATACGTAGGGAAATCATGGCATCAACAGCCGCATTAATATCAATTTCATCACCGTCTTCCATATTGCGAACACGTTGCACGCCTGCGGGCGTGAGCAAATCGATGATCTGCTTTATGCGGTGAGCAATAGGTCTGTAATGAAGCAGAATCTTTTCGATATCTTCAGGATTACCTTTTGGCTGACGGCGTTCATACACTGTTGTCCAGTCAGGTCGGTGTAGCTGAATTTGGTAATCCCATTCCTGATAGTGAAAAGGGTCGGATACGGGTTCCTTGCCCCACATCTCATTGAAGCTGATTTGTTCATCGGTGAGATCATCTTCATAAGGCCGCATATTGGTAGAGCAAGTCCAAATTTCCTGTGCATCATCACCGGCCAGTTCACAATCCACTTCATTGGCCATTTCAATCACGCTAACATTCCTGCGCACCTGGCGCTGGCTAGCGGCCATGTACTCGACACCTTTATCCCAGTCGATTTCAGAAAATTCCCAGACAAAACGATTATCATCACGATAGGGGATACGAATTCTTTCCATGATGCGCAAGCTTGGGACTTC
>Ga0316204_10004695_pt1 | contig 24048 bp, 12 predicted proteins | sample 6monrhotite_MG_2_FD_205661 | JGI IMG/M metagenome (GOLD analysis project Ga0316204, IMG submission 205661) | Microbial mat bacterial communities from mineral coupon in-situ incubated in ocean water Damariscotta River, Maine, United States -... | ecosystem: Environmental > Aquatic > Marine >... | reverse complement strand
GCCAGCCCCGCCGCCTGGGGGATGTCGATGTAGCGGCTCTCCCAGCCCCGGGCGTGCAGCTTCAGGGCCGTGTGGGCGTCCTCGGTGACCGTCTCCTGGGCGATGCCGCCGACCTCGTCCAGGGCCTCGCGGCGGATCACCGCGCAGGAGCCGCAGAAGAAGGCGGAGTTCCAGAAGTCGTTGCCCTTCTGGATGCGGTGGTAGAAGAGGTGCTGCTCCGGCGGGAGGCGGCCCTCGGTGAAGAGGTTCCGCTCGAAGGGATCCGGGTTGTAGAAGTGGTGCGGCGTCTGCACCAGCGCCACCTTCTTGCTCTCGACGAAGAAGCCGACGGTCGCCTGGAGGAAGGTGCGGACGGGCACGTGGTCCGCGTCGAAGATGGCGATGAGGTCGCCGCTGGTCTTCGTCAGCGCGTGGTTGATGTTGCCGGCCTTGGCCCCCCGGTTGTCCGGGCGGCGCAGGGCCGTGCAGCCGACCTCCTCGGCCAGGGCGGCCACCGCCTCCCGGCGGGCCTCCAGCTCAGCGGCCTTCTTGCGGTTCTTGTGCGTCCTGGGGGTGTCGTCCAGGATGTAGACCTGCTTCTTGGGGTAGCTGACGGCCCGGGCGCCCACCACGGTGCGCCGCAGCACGTCGATGGGCTCGTTGTAGGTCGGGATGTAGATGTCGACGCTGGGCAGCAGGCGCTCGTCGTCCGGCAGCGGCGCGGGCACCCGGTTGCGAACGATGGCGGTCTGGAAGTAGCCGCCCACCAGGATGAGGAAGCCGTACAGCTCGGCCCCGAACAGGGCGAGCGACAGCGCCCCGTCGGCGGTGAACTCCAGGTAGAGCGTCTCGGCGCCGCGCCAGTAGAGGTAGCGCATGGAGGCGGCGACGCTCAGGAGCATGGCGGCGATGCGCAGGGTCGGGAAGCGCCGCAGCACAAACAGGCCCACGCCCATCAGGCCGATGCTGAGGCCGAGGTGAGCCTCCAGCGGCAGGTAGACCAGGGCGTAGGCCCCGAGCGGCACGACGGCCACCAGCAGCGCCAGCAGCACGCCGAGCTGGCTGTCCAGGAAGCGCTCCTTCAACCCACGGCGAGGCTGCGCGCCGCCCGGACGGGCGCCGATGTTCACAGCATGCTTTGAAGGGACACCCATGTGGCCGGCGCTCTCTTCCTGGGCTCCGCCAAGCTCTTTGGATCACCGAAGAGTTTGGTCGCAGCCGGGGGACCCCCGGACTATCCCAGCGGGGCTCAACCTGCCCCCGGCGCGCTGCGTCCGCAACCGCGATTGTGGGCGCCTTGACGGCGCGAGACGCCAGGTGGTAGCAAGCCCTCTCCATGGCACCCACGCCCACCGACGCCGAGCTGATGATCGCCTTGCAAGGGGGGGATCATGGCGCGTACGAGCGACTGTATGAGCGCTGGGGGCTGAAGGTGATGCACTTCCTGATCCGCAGGACGGGCTCCTACCTCGCCGCCGAGGAGGCGCTGCAGGAGACCTGGCTGCGGGTCTTCCGCTTCCGGGAGTCCTACAACCCCGCCCGCCGCTTCTCGGCCTGGCTCTACACCATCGCCGCCAACGCCGGCCACGACGCGCGGGAGCCGGCCACGGAGAGCTTCGACTGGGAGCCGCCGGTCCACAGCCAGCACCACCTGAAGGACTACGTCATTCGGGCGCTGCACAGCCTGGATCCCCTCGATCGACGCGCTATCTTGTTGACCATCGAGGGCTTCTCGTCCAAGGAGGTCGGGGCCATGCTGAAGATGCGCTCGGGCACGATCCGCATGCGAATCAAGCGGGCCAGAGAGCACATCAAATCCGAGCTGGGAGATCCGGATTGAATGACGACGAGGTCGACGCGCTGATCGCGGGGCTGCACACGAAGCGCCCGCTGCCCACGCTGCCGGTCCCGGCGGCCCCGGCGGTGGCGCCCTGGTACCGCCGCCGCTGGGTCGGCGGGCTGGCGCTGGCCGCGGGCCTGCTGCTGTCCGTCGTCGGGGTCCAGCAGCTCCGCGAGGACAGGGTCACCGCCAGGGGAGACGGCCCCCTGGCCCCGACGCTGAGCCTCGACCTGAGCGTCGCGCGGAGCGGGGAGACCGTGCGCCTGGGCGACGGCATGTCGGTCGCTGTCGGGGAGGCCATCTACTTCCGCGTGTCGGCCGTCCCCGACGCGCCGGTCGTCCTCTCCGTGGAGACCCCGACCGGCCGCGAGGCGATCACATCGCTCACCGCCGGGGCGGAGGCCGAGGTGCTCCAGAGTGAGCAGGGCTACGTGGGCTACGTGCCCGACGCGCCCGGCCCGCACACCTTCCGCCTCGTGGCCGAGGGCGCTGAGCTGTCCGTCGCCGTCACCGCCAGGCCGAAAAAGTGACCGGCCGCTGTGACAGCCAACCCACACACACAGTACCACCCTGCAAAGTCACACTCTTCGGGATTGAGGTGCACGAGGTCGACACCCTGATCAGCGGGCTCAAGGCGCCTGCCTGCCCCCCGCTGGCGCTGCGCCTGCTGGTGGAGCGCCGCGGCGTCGCGGTGCGCGTCGGGGACGGCGGCCTCGCCTTCGTGGGGGAGCGGGTGTTCTTCCGCGCCTACACCCTGGTCGGGGACGAGGTGTCCCTCAGCGTCGCGGGACCCGAGCGAGAGGAGACGCTTCGCACCGAAGGCGGGCTGCTGACCTATGAGTTCGACACCCCCGGCGACTACACTTTCTCCCTCTCCTCCCTCTCCTCCCTCTTCTCCCCGCGCGGCGCGGGGGAGCTCTCCTCCGTCACCATCGAGGTGCGCTGATGTGGTGGCTGCTGGCGGCGACGGCGCTGGCCGGGACGCGGGGGGCGGTCAGCGACCTGCCGCCGCCGCCGGACATGGAGGCGGCCTACGCGCCCCGTCGGGTGGCGCTGGTGGTGGGCATCGACAGCTACGACGACCCTGAGCTGGGCGGGCTTCGCTACGCCGCCAAGGACGCCGACGACCTGACCGCGGTGCTCTCGGACCCCTCCGCGGGGGGCTTCGATGTGATCACCCAGCTCTCCGGTGAGGTCACCGCCGACGCCTTCTGGTCGGCCTTCCGATCGGTGGCCAGCACCCTCCAGCGGGACGACACCTTCCTGCTCTACATCGCCGCCCACGGCACCCTCGATCTCGACAGCGGCACGGCCCTCTACGTGATGCCCTCCGACGGGCGGCTGGACGCCATCGCGGCCACCGGGGTCGCCCTGGCCGAGCTGGAGCGCGCCCTGGGCCAGCTCAAGAGCCGGCGGCGGGTGCTGGCCATGGACACCTGCCACACGGGCCAGGGCCGCTCCAGCATCTCGGCCGAGACGATGGCGCGCATCGAGCAGTTCCGCGGCCCCATCCCCCCGCCCATCGCCGCGCGGGTGAGCCAGTCGGAGGTGCGGCTGTACTCCGCGCACTTCAACCAGCCCGCCCTGGAGGACAAGGACCTGGAGAACGGGGTCTACACCCACTTCCTCATCCAGGCGCTGCGAGGTGAGGGCGACGCCGACGGCGACGGGCTGGTGGAGGCGCTGGAGGCGCACTACTGGGCTCGGGATCGCACGCTGGAGCACACCGGCGGCACCCAGGTTCCCTGGATGGAGACCCAGCTTGTGGGCCGGGAGGCCGTCTTCCTCTCGGGCGATCCGGCGGAGCGGCGGGACGCGGAGCGGGCGCTGCTCACCGGGCTGGAGGCCCTGCCCGCGCGGGCGCGGATCACCGTGGACGGCGAGGCGCGCGGCGCCGGCGCGGTGGAGCCGGGCCGGCGGTCCGTGGGCGTGACGCTGGACGAGCGCACGCTGGTTGACCAGACGCTGCGGATCGAGGTCGGGGAGGCGCTGGATATCAGCCGGCTGGTGGCGACCCGGGGGCGCCGCGCCCTGGTGGAGCTTGGCGGGGACTTGCGGCCCGAGAGCGACTGGGTGCCCTCGCTGGGGGGCCGGCTGTCGGCCTGGCACCTGCCCGTGGACCCCGGCGGCGGCAGGCTCGCGCTGGGCCTCTCGGGCAGCTACGGGCTGGCCGATCTGCCAGCCGGCGACGTCTTCGCCCAGGCCGGCTGGTGGTGGGGCGACCGCTGGCTGGCGGGGCCGACCCTGTCCGGGGGCCTGCTGTGGCGGGTGGCGCCGCTGCAGATCGTGGACGACGCGGCGGTCTCCCTGCTCTCCTCGGACGAGAAGGAAGTCCAGAGCGCACCCGCGCTTTCGCCGGGGCTGTCCCTCCACTACAATCGCCGCGCGGTCGCGGGGGCGCAGCTCTCCGCGCTGATCTTCCAGACCGACCGGGGGCTGTCCGCCCACCCCCAGCTCACCCTCTCCGGCGGAGCGCGCTTCTGATCCTCCTCCTGCTCATCGCCTGCCAGCCCTTCAGCGAACCCGAGCTGGTCACCCCGGGGGCGATCTACCTGCGCGGCGTCGAGGGCACGCCCAGCCGGCTCTGCGCGCTGTCGGACGGCGCGCTGGACTGCGCGGAGCTGGCCCCGGAGCTGGAGGCCCGGCGCATCGTGGAGAGCTGGGCGCTGGACGGCGACGACAGCCGGGTCATTGTCAGCGCGGCCAGCGAGGGCGCGCTCGACCTCTGCCCCCCGAGCGGCGGCGCCTGCGAGCGGCTGCCCTTCGAGGCCGGCTGGACCGCCCACACGCTGACCGCCGGGGATCTCGACGGCGACGGCCGGGAGGATCTGGTGATGGGCGGGATCGCCAACAACCAGACCGGCGAGCGCTCGCCGCCGCTGGTCTGCCTCGGCGCGCAGACCGCTGACGCCGTCCGCTGCGAGCCCCTGCCCTACGGCGGCGATCGCGACAGCGGGGTCACCGTGGGCGACCTCGACGGGGACGGCGATCAGGACATCGTGGTGGGCGTCAACGACACCGACACCTGGGCCGGGCTGCCCTGGATCTGCCTGAACGACGGCGCCGGCGGCTTCTCCTGCGAAGCCTGGGACGCCATCCCAGAGGACATCTACGTCAACACCCTGGTCTTCAAGACGCCCATGGGCGACCTCAACGGCGACGGGCTGGTCGACGTCATTGTCTCCTGGAGCCCCGACTACGTACCCCCGCTGATCTGGTGCGAGGGCGTCGCGGGCGTGCCGCCCTCGGGGCTCTGCCGGCAGACCCCCATCCACACCATCCAGCCGCCCCAGAGCTACCACGAGGCCGAGGGCGAGTATCTCGACTGCTCACCGCTGGATCTGGAGCTGGTGGACCTCGACCTGGACGGCGATCTGGACCTCGCCGCCATCGGCCGCTTCGGGGTCGTCTACACCTGCGACAACGACGGCGCCGGCGACCTCGCCTGCAGCGAGCGGGCCCGCCTGGAGGGTGATCTGCACGGCTACGAGGGGCTGGATGTGGCCGACCTGGACGGCGACCGGCGCCCGGATCTGGCCACCTTCGGCGAGCTCGAGGACGCGCTGTTCCCGCTGATCTGCCTGAACCGGGAGGATGGCTTCGACTGCCTGGAGCCCGAGCTGGACGACGACTGGTACGGCATGGAGCTGCTGCCGGCCGCCTTCGGCCCATGATCGCCCTGGCGCTGCTGGGCTGCGCGCCCTTCTCCAACCCCTCCCCCGCCGACACCGCCGCGCCCGCCGCGCCCGCCTGGGGCGCGGAGCGCCGCCTGGACGCCCCCGCCCCCCAGGACGACGCCCGCTTCGGCGGCGCCTTGGCGGGGGTGGGTGATGTGGACGGCGACGGCCACGATGACTTGCTGATCGGCGCCCCCGAGCACGGCGATCAGCAAGGCGCGGCCTGGCTCTACCGCGGCCCCGAGCTCACGGACGTCGCCTCGGTGACGCCGCCGGACGCCAGCGCGGGCCAGCGCTTCGGGCACCGCCTGAGCCGGGCGGGCGATCTGGACGGCGACGGCTACCAGGACGCCCTGGCCACGGCCCTCGCCGACAGCGACGCCGCGAACCTCGCCGGCGCGGTCTACCTCTTCTTCGGGGGCGCGGAGGGCCTGACGCGAAGCGAGAAGCGGTCCTCGCCCGAGCCGGCTTCGGGGGCCGGCTACGGCTTCGCGCTGGCGGCGCTGGGCGACTGGGACGGCGACGGCCGCGACGACTTCGCCGCCGGCGATCCCTACGGCGACGCGGCGCGCAGCGGCGCGGTGGACCTGTACTACGGCGACGATCCCGACCCCGTCCGCCTGCGCCCCGAGGGGCTGACCGGCGAGGAGAACGTGGGCTACAGCCTGGTGGCCCTCTCCGCCCCCGAGGGGCTCGTCGCCGGCGGGCTCTGGACCCTGCCCGCCGCCTGGCGCTTCCCCGGCGAAGACCCCGGCGCGCCCGCGCTGCTCCCCCTGGAGACCGATCCGGCCGCGACCGTTCGCTCGCCGGCGGCGGCGGCCGACATGGACGGCGACGGCTACGACGAGCTGCTGACCATCGGGGAGCCCGCCCTCTTCCCCGGCTCCCCCGACGGCCCCACCTCGCCGGGCGTGTCGGTCCCCCTGGCGGACGGGGTGGTGGAGATCCGCCAGGCGATGTTCCTCCCGGACGCGGACGGCGACGGCGTGCTGGAGCTGCTGCTGGCGAACCACCAGTCGATCTCCCCGCTGCCCGATCGCGGCGGCCGCGCCTGGCTGCACCCCAGCGGCGGGGAGCCGGTGGAGCTGGAGCCGGTCGGGGGCGATCCAACGGCCTGCTTCGGCGACGGCCTCACCGCGGCGGGGGCCTGGGTCGTGGTCGCGGACACCTGCCAGGAGCGCGGCGCCGGCGCCGTCTACCTGTTCTCGACGCCGACTCTGTGACAGCTGTCACGATCGGCCAGTACCCCTGGTGAACCCACGCGCTCCGAGAGCTGTGACGCTCCTCCCCGCCCTGCTGGCACTCCAGGTGACCCTCGCCGCCCCGACGACCGCGGCCGCCGGTGCGCCGACCCTCGATCCCGCCTGGGTCGCGGATCGCTGGACCGACGACGACGGGCTGCCGCAGAACCACATCTCCGGGTTGGCCCAGACCGACGACGGCTTCCTCTGGCTGAGCACCTTCAACGGCCTCGCCCGCTTCGACGGCCACAGCTTCCAGCAGTACCGCCGCGCGGACTACCCGGGGCTGCCCTCCAACCGCCTCACCCACCTGGAGCGCTCGGCGGAGGACGAGCTGTGGCTCGTCACCGAGGCCGGCCACCTTGTGCGCCTGCGCGACGACCGCTTCCAGAGCTGGCACCACGACGCGGGCACGCTCCCGGGCAAGGTCACGAGCCTGATCCGCGCCGGCGACGCGCTCTGGGTCACCACGGCGGCGGGCGTGCTGCGCGTCGAGGGCGGCGAGCCCCGCCCCTGGCGGCCCGGAGAGGTGGACTTCTCCGTCCGGGCGCTCACCCGCGACGTCGACGGCGCGGTCTGGTTCGCCGAGGAGCTGGGCGACCTCTACCAGGCCATCGAGGGCGAGCCCCTGCGGCGCGTCGCGGGGGTGGCGGACACCGCCCGGGTGCTGTCGCTGCGCCCGCGCCCCGGCGGCGGGGTGTTCGTCGGCACGCGGGCGGGGCTGATGCTCGCGGACAGCGGCGGCCTGGCGCTCACCCCCGTGGGCGATCCCGACGCCCCGGACAGCGTCTGCTACGCCTTCGAGGGCGCCGACGGCGCGACCTGGGCGCGCTCGCCCGGCGGCTGGTGGCGGCTGGAGGGGGGCGAGGCCGCGCTGGCCTTCCCCGGCGAGACCCGGGCCTGCCGCTACGAGGAGGTTCCCCTCAGCCTGACGCGGGGGGGGCAGCTCTGGCACACCTCGGGCCTGCGTCTGCTGCGTGATGATCAGCCGATCCTGGCGATGGCGACCTCGCTGGACAGCGTGCTGGAGGACCGCGCCGGCAACCTCTGGCTGGGCACCTCGGGCGCCGGGCTCTACCAGCTTCGACCGGCCAGCGCCCGCTCGGTGACTGGCGGCCTGGAGGGGGCCGAGGCCAACCTGAACGGGGTGGCCGTCGGCGCGGACGGGACGGCCTGGCTGCTGTCCCGGGACCGCGCGCCCGTGCACCTCGTCGACGGCGAGCCCCGCGACATCTCGCTCTCGCCGCCGCCCGCGCGCACCCGGGCGGTCAACACCGCGCTGATCGACCGCGAGCAGCGGATCTGGCTGGGCACCTACGGCGGCGTGTGCGAGGTGACGGACGGGATCTGCGACCTGGATCCGCCGGCCCACCCCAAGGAGTCCTACGGCCTGCACCAGGACGCCGGCGGCCACCTCTGGGTCGGCGGCTACGGCACCTACCGGCGGGTCGACGGGCAGTGGCAGACGATCCCCGTGCCCGAGGGCGTGGTGAGCAGGGCCTTCGCCGACGGCGCGGGCGGCGCGGTCTGGATCGGCACCGCGGGCGGCGGCCTGCTGCGCCACCAGGGCGGTGTGGTGGAGCAGCTGACGACCGCGGACGGCCTCGCCAGCGACGCCGTGCGGGGCGTCTACGAGGACGCCGGGGGGGCCGTGTGGGTGGCCACCGAGGACAACGGGCTCTGCCGGGTGCTGCCCGCCGCCGGGGCGCCGCTGGCGCGGGCGGAGGTGGGCTGCCTGGGCCGCAACCAGGGTCTCTACGACGACGCCCTGCACAGCGTCACCGAGGACGAGCAGGGCCGGCTCTGGCTCAGCGGAAACCGCGGGATCTCCTGGGTGCGCAAGGCCGAGGTGGAGGCGCTGCTGGCGGGGACGATCCCCAGCGTGCTGCCGCTGGGGTACGCCGAGCGCGACGGCATGCTGGACCGGGAGGCCAACGGGGTCTTCCAGCCGGCGGTGGCCACCGGCCCCGACGGGCGGCTCTGGTACCCCACCCAGCGCGGCGCGGCGGTGTTCGCCCCCGCGGCCCTGCCCCCGCCCGCACCGCCGCCGGTGATCCTGGAGTCGCTCACCACGGCCTCCCCGTCCGCCTCACCGGGCGAGGCCGTGGCCGCCGTCGCCCCCGACCTCGAGGCCCTCCACGCGGCGCTGGCGGGCGAAGCCCTCTCGCTGTCCCCCAACCAGCGGGACGTGTCCGCGCGCTGGACGGCGGTGGAGCACCGCTGGCCCGATCAGCTGCGCTTCCGCTACCGGCTGGCGGGCTACGACGACCGCTGGAGCGCGCCCACCCGGGAGCGCGCCGCCACCTGGACCAACCTGCCCCCGGGGGGCTACCGGCTGGAGATCCAGGCCGGGCTGGCCGGGGCCTGGAGCGAGCCCGCCGTGCTCGCCTTCCGCCGCGTCCCCGCCTTTCGGGAGACCGCCGGGTTCACGGCCCTGCTGGCCGCGCTGGCCGCCGCCGGGGTCGGGGCGGGCTTCAGCCTGCGCAGCCGCAACCTGCGCCGCCGCCAGCGGGAGCTGGAGGCCACTGTGGTCGCCAGGACGGCGGAGATCAGCGCCCAGGCCGCGCGCCTGGAGGAGCTGGACGATCTGCGCACCCGCTTCATCGCCAACGTCTCCCACGAGCTGCGCACCCCGCTGACGCTGATCACCGGCCCGCTGGCCGACCTGGAGCAGGCGCTGTCCGGCGAGCCCGCCCGCCGCCTGTCGATGATCCAGCGCAACGCCGCCCAGCTGACCGGGCTGGTGGACCAGCTCTTCGACATCGCCCGGCTGGACAGCGGGGGCCTGCCCCTGCGGGCCCGCCGCCAGGATCTTGCCGCCTTCCTGCGCCGCGCGACCGAGCGCTTCGAGGCGACCTGCGCCCGCCGCGGCCTCACCCTGCGCGCGCACACCCCGGAGGAGCCCGCGTGGCTGTACTTCGACCCTGATCTGGTGGAGAAGGTGGTCTCCAACCTGCTGTCCAACGCCGTGAAGTTCACCCCGGACGGCGGCACCATCCAAGTCGCCCTGGCCGCGCCCGCCGAGGCGCTGCCCGGGGCCGCCGCCGTGGTCAGCGTGAGCGACGACGGCCCCGGCATCCCCCTGACCGCGCAGCGCCGCCTGTTCGAGCGCTTCTACCAGGTGGACGGCGGGGACGACCGCCGCCGGGAGGGCGCGGGCATCGGGCTGTCCCTGGCGGCGGAGCTGGTCGCGCTGCACGGCGGGGAGATCGCGGTGGAGAGCGCGCCCGGCGAGGGCGCCACCTTCCGCTTCACCCTGCCGCTGGGCGTGGCTCACCTGTCCATCGAGGAGATCGACACCGCCTCCGTCGAGGACACCGAGGCCGCGGCACCCGCCGGGCCGATCGCCGCGGACGCCGCAGCGCCGGCCCCGGCCAGCGCCGGGGGCGAGGCGCCGCGGGTGCTGGTGGTGGAGGATCACCCCGACATGCGGGCCTACCTGGTGGAGCACCTGAGCGCGCACTTCCAGGTGGTCGAGGCCGGCGACGGAGAGGCCGCGCTGGCACGGGCACGGGAGGCGCGCCCCGCGCTGATCGTCTCGGACGTGATGATGCCCGGGATGGACGGCCTGACCCTGTGCCGTCGCCTGCGGGCGGACCCGAATCTGTCCGGCGTACCGGTGATGCTGGTCAGCGCCAAGGCGAGCCTGGACGATCGACTTACAGGCTTGTCCCTCGCGGACGATTACCTGACCAAGCCGTTCTCCATGCGCGAGCTGCTCACCCGCGCGAGGAAGCTCATCGTCCCACAGGCCAGCACACCCGGCACCCCCGGCACAAAGCCGCCGGCTCCCTCTCCGGAGCCCTCGACGCCGAAGTCCCTGGCGGCTTCGCCCGCGCCGAAGCCCGCGCTCCCGGAGAGCGACCGCCGCTTCCTGGAGCGGGTGGAGGCCGCGGCGCTGGCCAACCTGGACGCGCCGAAGTTCAGCGCGGCGGCGCTGGCCAGGAAGGTGGCGTTCAGCCCCCGGCAGCTTCAGCGGGAGCTGCGACGGCTGCTGGGCCAGAGCCCCACGGAGTACCTGCGCGCGCTGAAGATGCGGGAGGCGAAGGCGATGCTGGTGGAGGGGCGCTACGCCACGGTGGCGGAGGTGGCCGCGGCGGTGGGCTGGACCCCCAACTACCTCACCCGGGTCTACCGCAACTGGTTCGGGTGCCCGCCGACGGATGACCTGACTTGACGGAGTCGGACATCGATGCAAACGAAGAGAGCGCTGAGAGCGCTGAGAGCGCTGAGCGCGACAGCCCCTCCTCACCCAGCCAGCCCCCTCTGATGCGAACGAAGAGAGCTCTGAGCGCGCAGCGCGACAGCTCCGATCATCAGAGCGGTGCTCCACACCGGGGGGGAGCAAGCCTGCGAGCGTGACCACCTCGCAGGGCGCGGAATCATGCCCGGTAAGTCGCGCCCGCGCAGCTCCAAAACCGACCCACATGATTCGGTGACCGAGGACCGCACCACGCCCCTGCGCGCCTCAAAGGAGGGAAGGGCCAGAGGGGGAATTGTGCCCCGAGGAGGAACGACGAGGGATGCGCACAAGGGGGGAACGGAGTTCTCCCAGGCAAGCAAACCAAGCCGTACCATTACCCGGTCTGGAGGACTTCTACGAGAGCCATCACGATCCTCCTGCCGGTACCACCGAGACGCTCGCCTTCCGCCAACCTGACCCCGCTCACCTCCCCGCAGAGTCTTCGTCCATCCTCCTGCTGGTGCTGCCGAAGCGCTCCTGTCTCCTCAAGACACACCACGCTCACACGACCACAGACCTCGTCTGTGGAGGCCCGACTCTGCAGGCTGGGGCGCGCTCGCCGGCCCTCCTCAGAGAGTGTCTGGGGTGGCTCGGGCGGGGTCCGTTGGAGGAAGGCGGGATGTCACGGCGGTACCAGCAGGAGAGGTCGCGGAACCTCTCGTAGAAGTCCTCCAGACCGGGTAATGGTACGGCTTGGTTTGCTTGCCTGGGAGAACTCCGTTCCCCCCTTGTGCGCATCCCTCGTCGTTCCTCCTCGGGGCACAATTCCCCCTCTGGCCCTTCCCTCCTTTGAGGCGCGCAGGGGCGTGGTGCGGTCCTCGGTCACCGAATCATGTGAGGCGGTCTCGAGAGTGCGCGGGCTCGACTTACCGGGCATGATTCCGCGCCCTGTGGGAATCGCTCGCAGGCTCGCTCATCACTCTGATGATCGGAGCTGTCGCGCTCCGCGCTCAGAGCTCTCTTCGTTCGCGCCAGCGGGGGAGCCGGGGGAGCTGGGGGAGCTGGGGGTTTCACCCTCGGGCATCCCGAAAACACACCGTTAAACGTCGGCTATTGCTCTGACTGCTTTGAGTTGTTGGGTCCTGATGCCTAAACATCCCTCCCGCGATCGCTGCGGCTGAACCCGGTTTTTCTCACTGGCTTGTGACAGCTGTCGAGGGGGGTCAGTACCACAGAACGACCACCCCCCAGCGCACTCCGCACAAACACAAATAGTCACAATTAGGAGCTATTCGGCAATTACAAGGCGGCCTATCCGATTCGGACAAACCCCTATCACAATCGGACACAGGCCCCTCACTCCTTCCCGTCACGGTCCCTGGGGTGGTAGCAAGTACACCGAACGGACCGCGCCGGTAATCCCCCCTCAAGACCTACCGTCCCGACTCACCCACCCGGGGTGCACGCCGCCCCTCTGCCCGGAGTTTATCGATGCCCGCGAATCTCAGACGCCTCAACAAGCACAGCAGGCTCATGGCCCTGCTCGGCGCCGCCGCCATCTCAGGCGTGGCCCTCGCCGCGACCATCAACGAGGACGACAAGCTCACAGCCCCCGACGCCGCCGCCAACGACGACTTCGGGCTGGGCATCGGCGAGGGCGGCGACTTCAACGGCGACGGCTTCCTGGACCTCGCCGTCAGCGCCCGGGGACGCGACAGCTCGACCGGCATCGTCTACCTCTACTACGGCTCGGCCACCGGCCTGAGCAGCCCCACGGCCCTGAGCGCCGCGGACACCGCCTCCTGCTCCACCCCGCTGGCTTACGGTCTGCACGTCGAGTCCGCGGGCGACCTGGACAACGACGGCTTCGATGACCTCCTCGTAGGGGCGGGCAGCGCCAACAGCACGCAGGGCTGCGCCTTCATCTACTACGGCTCGACCAGCGGCATCGACGCCGCCAGCGAGGTGGCCATCACCAACCCCGGCGGCGTCGTCTACTTCGGCGGGCTGGACAACGAGGTCGAGGGCGACCCCATCGACGTCAACGGCGACGGCTACGACGATGTGTTGATCCCCTCGCACTCCGCCAGCAACACCGCGCACGTCTTCCTGGGCTCGGCCTCGGGCGTGGACACGGCCAACCCCATCGTGCTCACCGGCCCCGGCAACGTGGGCGCGCTGGCCAAGGGCGACTTCAACCTGGACGGCTACGGCGACGTGGTGCTGGCCCAGGACAACGGCGGGGCGATGGTCGTCTACGAGGGCGGCCCCAGCGGCATGACCTCGGGCGCGACCACCACCACCCCCAGCGGCCGTGCCTGGACCATCTCCACGGGTGACGTCAACGGCGACGGCTACCTGGACCTCGGCGTGGCCACCCGGGCGCTGGACTTCTACATCTACTACGGGACAGCCAGCGGGCTGGACTTCAGCAGCACGCCGCAGACCGTCACCGGCCCCAGCACGACGCCGAGCAAGAACGACGCGGCGCAGCGGGCCAAGCTGGTCGATGACTACGACGGCGACGGGTACGACGACCTGATGCTGGAGGAGCTGCGCTACAACAACAACGCCAAGGCCGGCATCGTCTACTTCTACGCGGGCTCGGCCAGCGGCATGAGCAGCAGCTACACCGACACCCTGCTGCCCTCCACCCCGCAGAACGGCGCCCTGTTCGGCTACCGCATCGCCAGCCTCGGCGACATGGATAACGACGAGCAGTTCGACTACGCCATCGTCGCCCCCTACGAGGACGGCCGCCGGGGGGCGGTCTACCTCTACGAGGGCGCCATCAGCCCCAACGCCGGCGGCGGCGGCAGCGAGACCAGCACCGACAGCGACGGCGACGGCGTCCTCGACAACGACGATGTCTGCCCCTGCGAGGACGCGACCGACCTGGACAACGACGGCGACGGCTGCATCGACAGCGACATCTCCTTCACCGGCGTCGACGTAAACACCTCGGTAGCGGTGGCCCCGGACGGCACGGTCTACGCCGCCGCCCGCAACCAGTCCCGGCTCTACTACTTCTCCCCGGACGGCACCGCCCTCGGCTCCTTCACCACCGTGGCCCAGTCCAGCGATCTGGAGATCGACGTGGCCCCCGACGGCACCGTCTGGGTCGCCGGCCGCACCCAGATCGGCCACTACCAGGCAGACGGTACGATCATCGGCACCTACGCCCCCAGCGGCCTGTCCAACGCCCAGGGCATCGCCATCGACCACACCAATGAGCTGGTCTACATCAGCGACTTCGGCGGCGGCTCGCAGATCTTCGTGCTCGACCTGGACGGCAATCTGGTGGACAGCTTCGCCAGCGGCGAGGACTATCCGCTCTCTATCGGCGTCTGCTCGGACGGCAGCATCGCCACGTTCAGCTACTTCGAGAACAAGATCACCCTGCAGGATCCCTCCGACGGCAGCGTGCTGGACAGCGTGGTCAGTGACATCGCTGCCTTCAGCGATGGGGCCTACTACGGCTCGTCCCTGGACTGCGACGCGCACGGCAACCTGTACCTGGCGGACTCCTTCGGCAGCAGAATCCTGGTCTACGACGCTGCCCTCACCCTGATCGATGCCGTGACCCAGACCGCGGGCGGCCAGAGCTTCTCGGTGCCCCACGGCCTGGACCTGGATGACAACGGCCAGCTCTACATGGCCGACTCCACCCTGGATCGCTCGTTCGCCCTGGGCCTCTACGCCGGCTCGGGCGGGCTCCTCAGCGGCGACAGCTATGACACTTGCCTGTCCGGCGGCGACAGCGACGGCGACGGCGTGCCGGACAGCGAGGACATCTGCGAGGGCGGCGACGACAACGTGGACGCCGACGGCGACAGCGTGCCGGACTTCTGTGATGCCTGCCCTGACGACGCCAACGATGACAGCGACGGCGACGGCTCCTGCGACAGCGCGGACCTCTGCGCTGGCGACGACACCACCGGCGACACCGACGCCGACGGGGTCTGTGACTCCGACGACGCCTGCGAGGGCGACGACGCCACCGGCGACACCGACGGTGACCTGGTCTGCGACGGCAGCGACGTGTGCCCGGCGGACCTCAACGACGACAGCGACGGCGACGGCTCCTGTGACAGCGCGGACCTCTGCGAGGGCGACGACGCCACGGGCGACACGGACGGTGACGCGGTCTGCGACGACATCGACCTGTGCAGCGGCGACGACCTGTACGGCGACACGGACCTCGACGGCGTGTGCGATGACATCGACGCCTGCCCCGTGGACAACCCGGACGACACCGACGGCGACACGGTCTGCGACTCTGACGACGCCTGCCCCCTGGACGTCAACGACGACAGCGACGGTGACGGCGTCTGTGACTCCGACGACCTCTGCCCCGACGACGTCAACGATGACAGCGACGGCGACGGCGTCTGCGACAGCGACGACGCCTGCCCGGCGGACCTCAACGATGACAGCGACGGCGACGGCGTCTGCGACTCCGACGACGCCTGCCCCGCCGACGTCCTGAACGACAGCGACGGCGACGGCTCCTGCGACAGCGTGGACCTCTGCACCGGCGATGACACCACCGGCGACACCGACTCCGACGGCGTCTGCGACGCCATCGACGCCTGCGACGGCGACGACGCCACCGGCGACACCGACGGCGACGCGGTCTGCGACGACATCGACGCCTGCCCCGTGGACGCGCTGGATGACAGCGACGGCGACGGCTCCTGCGACTCGGTCGACGTCTGCACCGGCGACGACGCCACCGGCGACGCCGACAGTGACGCGATCTGCGACGACGTGGACGTCTGCCAGGGCGACGACGCGGTGGGCGACACCGACGCGGACGGGTTCTGCGACGACACCGACCTCTGCGAGACGGACCCCGACAAGATCGAGCCCGGCGACTGCGGCTGCGGCACGGCGGACGTGGACGACAACGGCAACGGGTACCTGGACTGCCTGGAGGAGGGCATCGAGCTGCAGGAGGACTTCAGCTACCTCTGGTTCAACGACAGCTACGGCTTCGGCGTGTTCACGGGCCAGGTCGAGCTGACCGGCGGCCTGCTGGCCCCCGACTTCCGTGAGGACGGAGACATCGCCCACGGCGGCATCACCCTGACGCTCGGCGAGACGAGCCCGGTGGTCGTGTACGACAACGACGACATCACGTTCAGCGTTCGCGACCACCGCAACGACCAGGATAACCAGGAGAAGTGGGGCTACTTCGAGAGCTGGGACGAGCGGGCGACCATCCGCTGGAAGAACAGCCAGAAGTACAAGGCCAACAACGACTCCAGCCTGCCCGATGGCTCCGGCAAGCTGCGCAGTCGCTTCATCCACGCCGACGAGACGCGCCTGCGCTTCAACTTCGGCTCGGCCACGCTGCCCGTGACCATCACCATCGACGGCATCCACGTGCTGACCGTCGATGAGGACGGGGACACCTTCAGCGAGCTGCCCCTCTGGAGCCGCGGCAGCCGGGTGGACGTGATCTTCCCCGACCGCCTGGGTGACGGCAACGTTGTCGCCTGGTACTCGGACGCTGACCCGAGCGACGGCTTCGACAGCTTCGTGTACTCCCACGAGGCCATCGACGACGGCACCGGAGACGCCACCTTCTTCAACGCCGGCGGCCGCTTCCACGTCGTCCTGCCCACCTCCGGGCTCGGCCTGGATGAGAGCAGCGCGACCCCGTATGCCCAGCTGCAGCTCACCGTGGGCGACCAGAACACGGCGGTCATCGCCACTGGCGTCGCCAACTTCGGTCAGTACGACGTCTGGAACAACTTCTGGCTGTTCCACGAAGACGACGACGAGTAGTCGCTGACCGTCCGCCTGCCCCCCGCGCCGACGCCGCGCGGGGGGCTCGCTGACCCCGCGGCGGAGGGTGACCTCCCAGGCACCTTCCGCCGTCCGGCCAGCGACCTCAGACAGACGCCTCTCTCCCTTGGAGCCCGACATGCAGCGCATCCCCTGGAAGTACCTCCTCCCCATCACCCTCGCCGCGACCCTCGCCGGGCTGTGGGTCGGCGCGCAGCGCGCTGGCGGCCTCGGTGATGACGCGACGTCCGACGCTGTCGCCGGCGCCGCCGCCGAGGGCCCCGTCACCACCCACACGGCCAGCGGCGACGCCCAGCCCGGGGCGGCCGGCGAGCGCGGCGTGGAGGACGGCCTGGCGGCGTGGCGGGCGCTGTATGAGCAGGGCGGCGTTCTGGGCCACGAGGCGGCCAAGGCGCTGGTCCAGCAGCGGCGGGACGCCGGAAAGGCGCTGGCCGCCGAGCTGGGCGCGCTGGGGGCGGGCGGCGTGCCCGAGGTGCTGGCTGCCTACAACGCCAGCGAGAGCAGCCGGGAGCAGCTCCTGCTGGTAGAGAGCCTGGGCATGAATGACGCGGGAGAGGCCGTGAGCGCCCTGGAGGAGCTGGCCTTGAGCGAGGACGAGCTGTTCCGGCTCCAGGAGGAGGCCGTGCGCGCGCTGGCACGCTCCGAGGCCCCCGGCACCACCGACGCCCTGCTCGACGTGCTGGCCCAGACCGACGACGACCGCATCAGCCAGATCGCCGCCCAGGGCCTCTACGGCGAGGAGGGCGCCCTGGACGCGCTGGTAGACATCGCGCGGGACAGCGGCGACGACATGAACACGCGCCTGGAGGCCATCCACTCCGTCGGCGGCATGGACTCCACCGCCTCCGATGACGCCCTCGCTGACCTCGCCGACGACGAGGCGATGGAGGCCCGGGTGACCCAGTTCGCCCAGAAGACCATCGAGCGCGCCGCCAACTGATGGAGCGCTCCGCCGCCACGCCCCTGCTTCGCGCCCGAGCCGGCCGACGATACCGGCTGCGCTTGCTGCTCGGTGAGCAGGTGTGGCTCGCCGAGGCCGGCGCGGCCGACACGGTCGGCGCGGACCGCTCGCTGGTCACCCTCGCGCCCATCGACGGCGAGGCCGGAGAGGCCGCGCTGCGGGGCGCCCTGTGGGACCGGCAGCGGCTCGCGGGCGTGTCCCACCCGGGGGTGGTGGCTCCGACGGATGTGGTGACGCTGGACGGCCGCCCCGCGACCGTGAGCCCGTATGTGGCCGGGCGGGACTTCATCGACCTGCTGAGCGAGGGCCTGCCGCTGTCGGCGCGCCTGGAGCTCCTCCGTCACGTCGCGGGGGCGCTGGCCCGGTGCCATGGGGTGATCGACCGGGGGAGCGAGGAGCCCGCGCCGGTCGTGCACGGGGGGCTGACCTCATCGTCGGTGCGTGTGACGCCCGAGGGCCGCGTTCGGGTGGTGGGCTTCGGCCGCGCGCAGGGCCTCCACACCCCCTCGGACGACATCCTCGCGCTGGGAGAGCTGATCTTCCTGGCGCTGGCTGGCGAGCCCCTGGGGGCGCTGCCGTCCTCGTCCTGGAAGCACAACGCCCTGGCGCTCCAGCGCGTGCTCATCATCGAAGGCGCGCCCGAGGCCCTGCTGGATCTCTTGATGAACTGCCTGAGCTGGCAGCCCGAGCGGCGCCCTGTCGCCGACGCGGTCGCGCAGGCCCTGGACGTCCACGGCGCGGCGCTGGACGGCCCCTCGCTGCGAGCGTGGTGCGCCTCGAACGCAATGCCGGCAATGCCAGCAATGCCCCCAGCGGCCCCTCGCGCCGCGCCTCCTGAGCCGCGGCGGTCGCCTCCCCCCAGGCAGCGCTCCGAGCTTCTCCCGGCGATGCTGCCGTCCGCCCCCCGCCCGGCCCCCGCGCCGCGGCTGGATCCAAGGCTGCTCATCAACAGCCCGGAGCCGGAGGAGCCGGAGGACGACCCGGTGACCGAGGAGGCCGCGCTCTGGTCGGCGATGTCCGCGCCCGGCCGCCTGAGCATCCCGCGCCCGCGGCTGATGCCCCGCATCCGACGCATCTGGCGGGCGAAGCTCAAGCAGACGCCGATGCCTGAGGAGCTGCCCGCGCAGCTCCCTGCTTTGACCCAGGTCGCCCGCCCCCCACAGCCACGACACCGCCCCCTCCGCGCGGCCCTCCTCATCGGCGGCACCCTCGGACTCGGGCTCGGACTCGGACTCGGCTGGCGCGCCTTCTTCACCGATGGTGTTGGCAACATCGACACCAATCCCACCGTCGAGACCGTCGAGACCGTCGAGACCGTCTCACCCATCGCCTCGCCGCCCGCAGACCGGGTCGCTCCAGTCAGCGCCGACCTCAGCGACAGCTCACCCGCTGAAGACCGCGCCATCACTGCGATCACCGCGCTCCTCGGCGAGGACGCGCCCGCGCCGCCGCAGCCCCCCGTCCTGGTCCGCGTGCCCGACGCCCGCGACGTCATCCTCCGCTGCGGCGGCGCGCCCGTCTTCGGGCTCTCCACCGCCTACATCGAGGCCCCGGGGCACCCTGTCTGCGCCGTCGACGCGACCTTCGGCGACGGAGACGCCGTCGGCGCGTTCTCCCTCCAGGAGCTCGACCGCGTCGTCTGCCAGCGCGACGGCGACACCCTCGACTGCGTCGAGGACGACTGATCAGCCGATGTAGAGCCGCTTCACGTAGTCCGCGACCATGCGGTGGGTGTTGAACACCGGCACACAGGTCGCGATGGAGCGCTTCATGCGCGCCACCCAGCCGCCCGGGATGCCCGCCTCGTCGCGGTCGTAGAAAGAGGGGATGACCTCCTCCTCCAGCAGCTGGTACAGGCTCTCGGCGTCGGCGGCGTCCTGCTCCTCCTGGGAGTCGTAGGTCTTCGCCTCACCGATGGCCCAGCCGTTGGTGCCGTCGTAGGCCTCCGGCCACCACCCATCCAGCACCGACAGGTTGATGCCGCCGTTCAGCGGCACCTTCTGGCCGCTGGTGCCGCTCGCCTCCCGGGGGCGCCGGGGGTTGTTCAGCCACACATCGACGCCCTGGGTCATCAGGCCGCCCAGGTGGATGTTGTAGTCCTCCAGGAACACCACCGCGTCCCGGAAGGTCCGCGCGGACGCCCGGCGCAGCACATCAGCGACGAGGGCCTGACCGTGCAGGTCCTGAGGGTGAGCCTTGCCGGAGTAGAGGAGCTGCAGGCGGCGGGGACCGCTCACCAGCGCCTCAAAGCGATCCGGGTCGCTGAAGATCAGGTTGGCGCGCTTGTAGGGCGCGAAGCGCCGGGCGAAGCCGATGGTCAGCACCTCGGGATCCAGGCAGCGCCGCGCGGTGTGCCGGCGGGTGGCCTCGATGAGCTTGTAGCGCTGGGCGTTGTGCTGATCCCAGAGCGCGGCATCGGGGATGCGCTCGACGGCCTCCAGCCAGAAGTCGCGGTCCATCAGGTTGTCGCGCCAGCCGGGGATGTGCTCGTCGTAGAAGCCCCGCATCTCCGGAGCCATCCAGAACAGGGGGTGCACGCCGTTGGTGATGTGGCCGATGGGCACATCATCGACGGCCTCCGCGGGCCACAGCTCCCGCCACATCTGGCGGCTGACCGCCCCGTGCAGCTGGCTCACGCCGTTGGCGCCGCGAGAGAGCTTGAGGGCCAGGACGGTCATGCAGAGGGGCTCGTGGATGTCGCCCGGTCGGGCGCGGCCCAGGTCCATCAGGGTGCCGTGCGGCCAGCCCATGCGGTCGCGGTAGCCGCCCAGCGCCTCGTTCACCAGATCCCAGCTGAAGCGATCGTGCCCGGCGGGGACCGGCGTGTGGGTGGTGAAGACCGTCTGGGCCCGCACCGCGGCGGCGGCGGCATCGAAGCTCTCCCCAGCCACCACCCGCTCCCGAACCAGCTCCACCGGCGCGAAGGCGCAGTGCCCCTCGTTCAGGTGGTAGACCTCGGGCTTGATGCCGAGGCGGCGCAGCGCGCGCACGCCGCCGATGCCCAGCAGCACCTCCTGGGCCACCCGCGTGCGGGTGTCGCCGCCGTAGAGCTGCGAGGTGAAGATGCGGTGCTCCAGGGAGTTGGCGTCGTGATCCGCGTCCAGGAACAGCAGCCGCGCGCGGCCCATCCGGAGCTCCCAGATCCGCGCGGAGTAGGTGTGGTTCAGGTGCGGCACCTCGACGGTGATCGGCTCGCCCGCGTCGTCCAGCAGCAGGGTGAGCGGCAGGCGATCGAAGTGGGCGTTGGGGTAGGCGGCGACCTGCTGGCCCTCGACGATGACCTGCCGGAAGTAGCCCTGGCGGTAGAGCAGGCTCACCCCCACGAAGCGCAGCCCGAGGTCCGAGGCGCTGCGGATGTGATCACCAGCGAGCACGCCCAGACCACCGGAGTAGGTCTTCAGCGACTCGTGCAGGCCGAACTCCATGCTGAAGTAGGCGATGCTGCGATCCTTGGCGGCGGGCAGCTCCCGCTCCACCCAGGTGTCCTCGCCGCGCAGGTAGGCGGCGAAGCGCGCCTGCACCCGATTCAGGCGAGCCACCACCTCGGCGTCGCCAGCCAGCTCCAGCAGCCGGGCCTCCGACAGCTCCAGCAGCACGGCCACCGGGTTGTGCCCCAGCTGCTCCCAGCGGTGCGGGTCCAGCGAGCGCATCAGCGCGGTCGCTTCGGCGTCCCAGGACCACCAGAGGTTCATGGCCAGCGAGGCCAGCGGACGCAGCTGTGCGGGCAGGTTACGGCGAGCCAACGGATGATGCGGGGTGAGCATGGATGAGCCTCCTGACGCTACTCAATCCTGAGTCACTATCGGATTCCGGGGGTGGAAGTCAATCGCAATGCGGCGCAGCGGGGTAAACTCCTGCCATGCTCGCACCGGTCATCACGCAGCTCGGCGCCTTCCTCGCCGTACTCGTCTCAGGCCTGTTCTTCCATCGACACCGTGATCAATTAGGTCGAACGCCGTTTGCGTCGGTGCTGGGCATGACCGCCTCGGTACTGACCCTCGCGGATGTGCTGGGTGTGTCGACCCGACTGGGCGTCGCGTCGCTGCCGATCTCGACGGTCGCGCTGATGCCCGCGTGGTTCGCGCTCGCGATCGTCTCGTGGCTGGGGCGGGGCAAGAAGGAGATCTCCTCCTTCGTGCTCCCCCAGACGAGCATCCTCCTCCTGTGGGCGCTCGGGCTCGTCCTCTTCGATCAGGTCGCGCGCGCCCCGTGGGGCGGCAGCCTCGCCAGCGCCCCGGCCCTCTCCGGCGGCCCCAACCGGGTCGGCGTCATCGCCTTCACCGCCGCGGGCGGTCTGGTGAGCACCCTCGCCTGCTACCGGGGCCTCCGCGCCGCCGCCCCCGAGCAGCCCCTGAGCCTGCGCTCGGCGCTCGCCTGTGGGCTGGGCTGCGGGATGTCGATCCTCCTGGAGGCCGGCCTGTCCGCGGGCGAGGTCGCCGTCATCACCAGCTGGCTCCCGGCGTCGGGCGCGCGGCTGCTGATGGGCCTGCTCGCCGGCGGCGCCGTGGGTCGCTACCTCGAGCTCGAGGCCCAGCGCCTCGGCGACACCGGCCTGGACCGGCTCGTCTCCAACCTGGACTGGGCCGCCCACGACTACATCCGCGACCCCTACGTCCGGCTGTTCTCCCAGAGCTCCGAGGCCCTGCTGGTCACCGAGGCGACCTCCGGCCGCATCCTCCTGAGCAACACCCAGTCCCAGGCGCTGCTGGAGCGCGGCGACGACGAGCTGCAGAACAAGAGCGTCGCCAAGCTGCTGGGCCAGCTCATCACCCCCACGGGCGCCAAAGAGCGCATCACCCTGAAGCGCCGCAACGGCGAGACCCGCAACGTCGAGGTCAACTGCACCCCCATCGCCCTGGAGGAGCAGTCCATCTACCTGATCACCCTCCGCGACATCACCCACCAGCTGGCCGACGTGGACCGGCGGGTGGAGCTGGAGCGCATGGAGGTGGTCAGCCGCATCGCCGGCGGCATCGCCCACGACTTCAACAACCTGCTCCAGGGCATCCTCGGCTACACGGACTTCCTGAAGCCCACCACGGCCCCCGAGCTCCTGGAGCAGGGCCTGGAGACCATCCAGCGCTACGCGACCCGCGGCGCGGAGCTGACCCACGCGATCCAGAACCTCTCCCGGGATCAGGAGCAGGCCCGAGGCGCCTGCGACGCCCGCTCAGCGGTGCACAACGTGGCCCAGATGCTGCGCGGCGGCATGGGCAAGGGCCTGACGGTCCAGATCCGCACGATCGAGGAGGACGCCTTCGTCCCCCTCCCTCCGACCCGCCTGGAGGAGCTGCTCCTGGAGCTGAGCATCAACGCCCGGGACGCCATGCCCAACGGCGGCGTCCTGCGCCTCACGGTCGGCACCTCTCACATCGACGCCCTCGATGTTGAGCAGGGCATCGACCTGCCCCCCGGCGAGTACGTGGAGGTGTCCCTCAAGGACGGGGGCGTCGGCATGTCCCCGGAGATGCGCCGGATCGCCCTCGAGCCCTACACCTCGGACAAGGAAGGTCACCACGGCCTCGGGCTCGCGGTCGTCTACAACGCGGTCCGCAGCGCCGAGGGCTGGATGACCATCGACTCCATCGAGGGCCAGGGCACCGTCATCCGCATGCTCTTCCCACGGGTCTACACGATCCAGGAGGACATCAAGGATGAGCCCAGCCTGCTGCCGATGGCGGACTACCCGCGCCGGATTCTGGTGGTGGACGATGAGTCGGATCTGCGCGAGATGATCGACATGATCTTGAGCGCCCGGGGCTTCGAGGTCGTACAAGCGACGGGCGGGGGCGAGGCGCTGGAGGTGCTGGAGTCGGACGCGGAGTTCGACACGATCCTCCTGGACATGGTGATGCCCGGCGTGGATGGCGCACAGGTGATCCGTGAGCTGCACAAGCGGGACTGTCCGATCCCGATTGTCATGGCGACCGGGTTTGCGCCTGAGGAGCTCGATCCGGACTGTCATAAGCTGGTGTCGGGGACGCTTCGGAAGCCGTTTTTGGCGAAGGAGCTTGTTGCGGCGCTTGAGGCTTCGTGGCGGCCGCTTCCGATTTTTTGATTTTGGGTGACGGTTCGGTTCGGGGTCGGCGGTTCGGTTCGGGGTGGTCGGGGTGGTCGGGGTGGTCGGGGTCGGTTGGTTCGGCTCGGTTTGACAGAGGTTTATGGGACTGGCGAGGGCGGTATCGGCAGTTGCGGGCTCGGTGTTTGAGCGTCACGGCAAGGCGCCGTCGTTCTGCCTGTTGTGTTGTTGGACTTCCCGATCGTCCTGGGCGGCGCGGTGCCCCTGGGGAGATTCACCGTGTGCTCGCTGCGCTAACGAATCCCCGGCCGATTCGTTAGCGTCAAGTCGACAA